>ERZ791884.2226-NODE-2226-length-11268-cov-3.764916_pt1 | contig 11268 bp, 11 predicted proteins | sample MGYA00509941_ERZ791884 | MGnify/ENA primary metagenome ERZ791884 (study PRJEB30046, sample SAMN00792095) | human gut metagenome | study: EMG produced TPA metagenomics assembly of the A metagenome-wide association study of gut microbiota in type 2... | reverse complement strand
GAAGAAGCAATTAATTTGCTAAAGGCTGTTTTGTTAAAAAATGAATTTAATTTTTATTTTTATAAAGATGGTAAGTTATACAGGAAGAATGCTGAGGGTATAAAAAGAGTCAAAGACATAAGGGAGTTATTAAATGGAGGAGAAAAGAGTTGTAAGTAAATATTTGGAATATAGAGAAAATGTACTGAAGTAAATTTGGAGGAGTTGATAAAATGCCATTAGAAGAGCAGTTCATTAAAAGAAATGGTGAGTTGCAACAGAAAGTAAAGGAAGAAATAGAAAAAGTAAAAGAGGGACAAAGTGAGAGAAATATAGTTCAGTTGCAAACTATATTGAGTGAACTTCAAACTAGTAGCAGACAGAAAAATATTATTTTGAGTTATCCTCGAATTATAATTGACTCATGGGATTATTCAGATTATTTAGGTATGGAGTTGGTGGAGTTGGCAGAATTATATAAAAAAATATAATCCTTGATATAGAAATATATTATTTGTATAAAAGGATCCGGATATGGGGAAATATCCCTGCGGAAGTTTCTTTGCACAAGCATATGATAGTCAAGATAGAGAAAATTTATTGAGTGGAGAAGGGGCGGATATATATATCAAAAATTGTCTGCGTATAGTAGCCAAAGGATTAGTTAGTAAATTTAGACGGTAAACAGGTACATGTAGATGTATTAAGAATTGATTTTATTATCGCGCCTCCATTTCATTGGAACGCTAAAAATCAAAAGATATGTTAAGTAGGATAATTTTTAAACGCATTGTTTCTATAGCACTTGGTGCTATGGAGACAATGCGTTTCTTTTATTTACGCGAGTAGCGAGAAAAATCGCATGCTTGCATGCAGATTTGGCGAGCACCGCGATAACTCGAGAAACTCGCAAAGCGTGTTTCTCGTAGTTTATGCGAGTAGCAAGATGGCAGATTACACAAAAAAGGAAAAACTGCTTTGACGTTCAGAGAAAACTGTTTCGACTTTTATTCGACCAGATTAAATTAAGTTTAAAATGATATAGAAATTAATCAACTGCTAATTTTAGAAAAAGTATGCTGAAACGCCCGGAAAATAAGGAAAAATGAAAAATCAGGAGAGAAAAAAAGAGGAGCAGATAGAGGGAAAATGAGGTCGAATATTTTTGGTTGACATTTACGAAAAAAAGAGAAAGAATCTATACGACAAAGACAAAAGAAAAGGGAGAGAGGATATGAAACGGAAGAAAGTAATAACTGTTCTTTTGTGCATTATGCTGCTGGGAACAAGCGGTTTTACCGGATATCGAATCGGTAAGAACAATGGAAAAAGTACATTACAGACAGGTAATACAGCAGTAGAAAGAACGGTGGAGTCACAGGGAGTGGCAGTTGTGAATCTGGATACCGGCATATCGGATGGTAATACACAAGTCTATTATGGGGAGCAGATCATAAATTTTCCAAATGATAATTTCATATATACCTCATTAGAAGATGCCAGAAATGGAATAGAAGAAGGGCGATACGGTGCTTATATTATAATTCCATCAGATTTTTCGGAAAATGTTGAAAGCTTAAATACAGTTCCGGCGGCATCGCAGTTACAGTATGCAGTCAGTGAAGATGTATCAGCGGATGCAAGAGAAGATCTTTTAGGTGATGTCCTTCAGTTTGGGGAACAACTGAACAGTCAGATGTCATATATGTATCTATGTAACATAATGGATGAATTTCATGCGGCGCAGGATGAAGCTGCAATGGTTATGAATAATGACATTACAGATAAAGAAGCAATACAGGGAATACAGGCATCTGATCTGGTAAGCATGGTTCCGGTTCCGGAATTAAAACAGCAGGAAGATACTACAATACCGTTAGATATTTCGGATTATACAGAGGAAAATGCACAGTTGATTCAGGCAGTAGACAGTGCATATCGGGAAAATCTGTCAGAAGCTTCTGCACAGTTAAGTGATTTGCGGACAGCAGGAAATGAACTGGTCAGTTCCTTAAAAGAAATATCAGAAGGCGTAGGAAAAATCAATTTACTTTCGGATGCAGACGGGCAACTTTTATATCGGGATGGGATTCGAAATCTGCAGGATACATTGCTTGCATATAACGGAGAAAAGACTGCTGAACAAAACAGCCGTCTTGCCCAGATTGCACAGATTCAAAATGTGACAGAACAACTGGATACGAATTTGCAGCAATGCATTGAAAACTATAATCAGAGAATTGAAGCAGCAGGAATACAGAACCTGAATTCCTATGGCAGAGAAATGAAGGCTCAGCTGCCGAAACTGCAATGGAAGGAAGCAGAGGCAGAAGATGGAACAGTAGCATATGAACTGACCTGCAGTCAGGTAGAAGGAATGGAAGAACCGCCAGTTATTACCATTGCACTGGAACAGAATGCAATTGAAGAAAATGTAAAGAACAAGAATTATATCGACAAAATATTAAAGGCATTTCTGCTGCCGGAAGATTCAGATGGCGGGGACGGAGAAGAGGATAAAACCGGAGAAGGAGAGAAAACAGAAGAAGACAAAAACGGAGAAGAGAAAACCGGAGAAGACAAAACAGAAGAAGGCAAAACAGAAGAAGGAGAGAAAAACGAACCGGAATCAGGCGAAGGCGAAGATACTGGAGAAGAACCGGAAGCAGCGGTTACGGTAGAAAAAATATTTGAGCAGTGTGATGCAGATACAGAAATCATGGAATTTCTGACAGAACAGGGGTATGCCTCTACAAAGGAATTTTTAAAGGCATATCTGGATGGAGAAGTGCCGGTTGCACAGACAGAGACGCAGCTAAAGGTAACGGGAGATGTGGATGCATTGGGAGAATATCTTAAGGCATCACTGGAACAGATTGCGACAGAAGATTATACATTACCGGTATTTGAGGGAAGCTGGCAGACCGGGGATGGCAGCAGGATGGGATTTCGTGATTTGCTGAGAGACACCGGGCTTTTATGTGATGCGATGCAGACAGATGTGGCGGCACAGAAGAATGTTGATGTGGATGGCATTACGGGTCTGGTTCAGAGTGGTTGTATACAGCCATTGGCAGACCGCACAGATTTCGTGAAAAAGGAGATAGAAAATAGCCAGAAAGAAGAACAGGATGCAGTTAATTCTTATCAAAGAAGCGTAAATGGATTTCATCCAAGACAGGATACCACAGTGATGAATGACAGCGTGAGCAGCATGAGAGAAAATGCTGCACTTATGCAGCAGGAAATCAACACCAGCAATCAGTCTTATGTGGATTATGCAGATAAATTGTATCAGACTACTTCAGAAAATATATTGACATTGCAGCAGCACATTGAAGAAGCGAAAGAAACTTCCAATCAGGCAGTTACAGATGCATTGGCTTCGGCAAAGGAAGTGAAGAATACTACAAGCAGTCAGAATCAGACGGCATTGGCAGATTTTGCAGCAAAGCTTCCATATACAAGAGTAGGAAGCATGGAATATACACAGGTATATGAATTTGTGGCACAACCAACGCAGATGCTGCAGGTCAGCGATTACCAGCGGTTAAAGGATGAGGTGGATCATACCGTATCACAGAAAAGTGTTACCGGCAGCAGGGAACAACAGAAGAGTTCACGTTGGGTGGAATATCTTTTATATGGAATATTAGGAATTCTGGCGGTGGGAATATTAGGAAGCTATGCCAGAAGTTATCACAGAAGAATCAAGGAACAGAGCAACCCGTCGAAAGACGTTGCAATATAAAGTAAAGGAGACAAAAGAAATGGCAGATGTAAACAACATCCGGATTAGTCCGGAGCAGATGGAGACAAAGGCAAATGAATTTGATGCAAGATGTGAGGAATTCCAGCAGGTAGTAAGTACCATGCGTAATATGGTTTCTACACTTTGCGATGAATGGGCAGGACAGAGCAGTCAGGCATTTTATGATCAGTTCAGTTCCTTAGAGCCTAGCTTTTCTGCAACTGCAGAATTAATTACATCCATTGCACAGCAGTTACGTGATGTATCTACATCTATGCAGAACATTGACCGTGAAATTGCCGGAAAGATTGGAGTAATGTAATAGAGAATCGGAAAGCCACATCCTGTGACTTTCCGATTCTTCTATCCCTTAAGACCATACTTTTGTCAGAAACAGGAGAAGTAAAGTGACAGATAATTCTAAGATAGAGATTAATCCTTCGGTACTGCAGAACCGGTCGCAGACCTATCAGTCGCTGACGGATGTAAACGGAGCAGATGTATTTACGGATGATTATGAAGAAAAAGTAAAAGATTACCAGCAGAAGGAACAACGCAGCTATGAGGATACAAAGGAACAGGTATTTATAAAGAAAATGGATGAAAATGCCGGAAAAGAAGAGGCTGTAAAAGAACAATTATTTTTAACAACAGGAAGTCAGCAGCTGCAGCAGCAGGCAGAAGTAACCGCATCATTGGATGTGTATTGGATTCCGGCATGCGGAATTCTGCTGGCAGTGGGAATTCTGCTGTTGCTGCAATATCGGAAGAGAAGACAGGGAAGGTGGAAGAAAAATGTTGCTCACACTTACAATTATGAATCGTGAAGGAAGCTGGCAGGAAGATATACAGGTTAATCCACAGCAGAAAATAATAGATACCATGCTTATTTTAAAGGAAGCGGGAAAACTGCCACAGGAAGAGGTACATGAAATGAAATCTGAACGCAGGGGAAGATTTCTGGACATGAATAAGAACTATGAACAGCAGAGTATTTATGATGGAGATATTCTCTGCATACAGTAGAGGCAGACAGAGGACAGAAGAAAATAAGATACGGGAGAGAAAAGATGGAAGAAAGAATAAAGAAATCAGCATTACAGGCGGAAGGCATATTTGATTATCAGAAATTAATGTATCCGGATACAGGTCTTATTGCAGTGAAAATAGAGGAAGAAGGGGAGGAACTGCTTTTAACCTATAATCTGGAAGCACTGACACCGATGACAGAGATACGAAAAGAAGATATTACCACAAGACTGGCGGTATTGGAAAATATAGAATTACTGGCAGCATGCCGGAAATCATATTACTTTACATTAGAGCCGGAAAATCTTTATTACGACAGGAATCATCTGGTCTATGTAAAACAGAGAGATATCTGCGGGGAAGAAAGAGAATATGATGAACAGAAATGGATGGAAGAATATAAAGCACTCATTGGCTATGCATTACAGAAGCAGTACAGTTATGCGGATTATGTACAGGGAGGAATGCAGCTTTTAAAGGGTGGCATACTGCAAAAGGTACGGCAGGTGGAATTCGTAGAAGAGCTGGTCAGACTGTTGGAACAGCGTAAGCAGGAGATAGAGACAGAACGGTCTGTGAAAATGATTTTTCTGAACCGAAGACGGTATCGTACATTGCAGGCATCGTTTGTTGTGGTATTGCTGTTGGCAATAGTACTGGCGGTCTATGCATTGGTTGATTTCATCCGTACTGAGCCATATAAGGATGCGGTAATTGCGGCGGAAAATGCCTATATTTCAGCTGATTATGTATCCTGTGTGGATGCCATGCAGGAAATATCGGTAAAAGATATGGATATATATCAGAAATATATTCTTGCCAATTCCTATGTGAGAAGTGAGAATCTGACACAGCAGCAGAAAGAGAATATTATAAGCAATCTTTCTTTAAAGGAGACGCCAGCCAGATTGGAGTACTGGATATATCTTGGAAGAAATGACATTTCAGAGGCAATTGATATTGCCATGCAGCAGTCCGATGATGAAATGCTGCTTTATGCTTATATGAAACAGAAATCCATGATAGAGACAGACAGCAGTCTCAGTGGAGAAGAGAAAACACAGGAGCTGGAGAAAATTGCACAGAAGATGCAGCCATTGATGGAAAAATATGATACCGAGGAAGAATAGCATGAAGAGAAGCTTTCAGAGAACAGAGAATTTTACAATAGACGGAAAAAATGGAAATCTTGGAATTGAAGGATTTCCGGCAAGGCTTTGGGTCAGGAATGATGAGGTAACAATAGAAGGTTATGAGAACATATACTGGAACGGAAGGGAAGCCGCCTGTAAAGGAAAAATAAACAATGGAGATGAATTAAGCTTTTCCCGGGGAAAAATTATCTTCCTGGGAAAAAGTATACAGGTGGAATGCGAAGATGCGGTGAATATCAATACCGATGGATTATTGGAACTGGAAGAAAAAGAAATTCCATTTGAAGGATATCCGCAGTATAAACGTTCTCCGCGAATCATTAAAAGAATACCGGATTTGGAAATTAGTCTGACCAGCCCAAAAGAACAGCAGAATGGAAAGAAAGAGAGTCTGGTACAGCTTATTGTGCCGCCTCTTGTGATGCTGTGTGTGACAGTAGGAATCAGTATTTTAATGAAGCGTGGTTTATATGTGCTGATGTCAGCAGCAGGCACAGTGATGACAACAATATTTACGGTGGTTAAATATATAACAGACCGTAAGGAATGGCAGGAGAATAAAAGGCTCCGGGAGAAAACATATCGGGAATATCTGTTAAAGAAAAGAAAGGAAATATATGCAGCATATCAGAATGAAGAAGAGGCAAATCACTATAATTATCCGGAGGTAAAGGAGCTTGCCCGGATGGTTGGGCAGTACAGTCCAAGAATCTATGAGAGAAGCTCTAATGATGATGATTTCCTGAATGTATCTTTGGGACAGGTAATGGCAGATTGCCATTTCCGTATCCGCCTTTCTGCGGATGAATTAAAGGATAAACCGGATGAACTGGAAGCACAGGAATTGAAGCGGGAATTTTCAAAGATGAAACAGCCTGTTGTAGTAGATTTAAAGAAAGCACATCTGGGACTGGTGGGAGAGAAAAGCGTTATTCATGAGCAATTGAAATTACTTGTGGCGCAGCTTACTTTTTTTCAGAGTTATCATGACCTTGAAATCGTAACAATTTATAATAACAGATTTGATGCTGATTTCCAGTGGATGCGTTGGTATCCACATTTACGGATACATGCGGTAAATGTAGTGGGAACTGTAAATTCAGAGCGGAAGAGAGACCAGATTCTTGGAAGCCTGCATCAGATGATTAAGAACCGGAAAAACAAATTAGAAGAAAGTAAGAAGGAAAGCCGTTTTCTGCCGCATCTTATATTTATTATAGATGAGCCAAAGTTAATTATGGACCATTCTATTATGGAATATCTGGATAAAGAAGGGGATAACCTTGGATTTTCTATTATTTACACCACAAATATGAGAGCAAATCTGCCTGAGAATATCGGTACAATAGTTATGCTTCATAATTCCGGTCAGGCAACACTTCTGATGGAAGAGAAGGAAGAGAAAAATCTTTCCTTTGAATTGTCAGATACCAGCGGTATAAATTTGGAATGGATGGCAAGAAATTTAAGTACACTGGAGCATATGCAGGGAATCAGTGCACAGATACCGGAGAGTATTACATTTTTTGAAATGTATCAGGTGGAGCATCCGGAGGAACTGGATATTGCAAAACGATGGAAGAAAAATCATGCAGCAAAGTCCCTGGCTGTTCCGCTTGGGGTAAGAGCCAAGGAAGATTATGTCAATCTTAATCTGCATGAAAAAGCCCATGGTCCCCATGGACTTGTAGCAGGAACGACAGGTTCCGGTAAATCGGAAATTATCCAGTCTTATATACTGTCTCTGGCAGTCAATTATCATCCGTATGAGGTGGCATTTTTACTGATTGATTATAAAGGTGGTGGAATGGCAGGATTATTCCGGAATCTGCCGCATCTGCTGGGAACAATCACCAATCTGGATGGAGCACAGAGTATGCGTGCCATGGCATCAATTAAGAGTGAACTGGCAAGAAGACAGAAAATATTCAGCAGCTATGATGTGAATCATATCAATGCATATCATAAGCTGTTCCAGAATGGAGAGGCAAAGGAACCACTGCCGCATTTATTCATTATCAGTGATGAGTTTGCAGAGCTGAAAAAGGAACAGCCGGATTTTATGACGGAACTGGTATCGGCGGCGCGAATCGGACGAAGCCTTGGTGTGCATCTGATACTGGCAACACAGAAACCAACCGGAGTTGTAGATGACCAGATCTGGACAAACTCCAAGTTTAAACTGGCACTTATGGTACAGAATGAGGCAGACAGTAAAGAAATATTAAAGACACCGGATGCCGCCAATATTACAATTCCCGGAAGAGCTTATCTTCAGGTTGGAAATAATGAAATCTATGAATTATTCCAGTCGGCATGGAGTGGAGCTTCTTATGTAAGTGAAAAGGAAGAGGAAAAAGTAGATGACAGAGTTTATCTGGTGAATGACCTTGGACAGGGTGAACTGATAAATGAAGATTTAAGTGATGAACATGCTTCCGGCGGCAATATGATGACGCAGCTGGATGCTACGGTAGATTATATCCACAGAGTATATGAGGCAATGGATACCGTGGAAGTAAAACGGCCGTGGATGCCACCGTTGCCGGAACAGATTGTATCGGACCAGCAGGCAGAGAAAGGAAATGCATTAAATCTGATTGCACGGATTGGAAAGATAGATATTCCGGAAGAACAGCAGCAGGTGGAGTACCAGCTTGATTTTGCCACAGACGGAAATCTCTTATATATTGCTTCCGCAGGTTATGGAAAAACAGCATTTCTTACAACCGTGTTGTTGTCACTGGCAATGCATAACCGGGTAGAGAATCTGAACTTCTATATATTGGATTTTGGAAACAGTGGATTGATTCCATTGAACCGCCTGCATCATACGGCAGACTATATCAGTTTTGATGATACAGAACGATTCCGTAAATTCTGCAATCTTATACAGGCAGAGATAAAACGGCGTAAAAAATTACTGGCAGAACGGATGGTACAGAATTTTGAAGTATACAATCAGGTGGCAGAAAAGACATTAAAAGCAATAGTAATTGCTATTGACAATTATGATGTAGTCAAAGAACTGGGATATGAAGCGGAAGAATTTTTCCAGAAATTATCCAGAGATGGTACCGGACTTGGCATATATATGGCAGCAACAGCAACACGAAGTAATGCCATGAAGTATTCTACATATAACAATTTTAAGAATAAAGTGGCAGGTTATCTTTTCGATGAATCAGACTTGCATGTAATTGTGGGACGAAGTTCTTATTCACAGTCAGAGATAAAGGGACGGACACTTATAAAATACAATGGACTGGTAAGTGTCATGCAGGTCTATGTCATGACTGCATTTACAGATGAACTGGAGTATAACCAGGGTATAGAAGCTTGTATTGAGCAGATAAATGCATGCTATCCGGATACTGTAGCACCGAGAATCCCGGTATTGCCGGATGAGTTAAATATCAGAACATTTATGGAAATGAGAAAGAAACAGCATACAGCAGAAGAAAACGCTGCAGAGAAGGCAATCTGGCTGGGACTGAATAAAGAGAGTGTATTGCCGGAATGTATTCCGGCAGGTCTTACAACGCCATTTGTAATTCTGGGTGAGACTGCAAGAGGAAAGACGAATGCATTAAAGGTTATTTTAGAACAGATAACAGGAAGAGGAAAAGTATATTTATTAGACTCGAAAGATATGGAACTATATCATTACAGGTCCGGCGATGAGATTCATTATATCGGAGCAGATGGAATAGATGCGTTTCTTATGGAACTGGGAGGACTGGTGACTGTACGAAATCAGCAGCTGCAGCAGAAGATGAAGGAACATCCAGAACAGTTACCACGCCGTCTGGTTCAGGAACTGGATGCATGTTATGTTGTGGTAGATGAGTGGGATGACTTTGTAGAGGCAACGAAATTAAAAGCTGTATTGCTGGCACCGATATTGAGTGGGGCATTGTCCAGTGGAATCCGATTTATTCTTACAGCCAATTCCGGTAAATTAAAAGGATTTGATGAGATTACCAAATTTGCAAAAGCAACTACGGATGGTCTGCTGGTGGGTAACCCTGGTTCTTCAGGAATTTTTGGAACAGTTGCAGCAAAGGAATTGCCGCAGTTAAGTGATGGCCTGCTCTTCCATAATGGAGCATATGTGCGTATCCGCATACCGAAATGTGAAGACAGAGAAGAATAAAGAAAAATAAGCAGGAGGATAAAAAGATGGAACAGGAAAATATGGAGTTTTTGCCGTTAGGAAGTATTGTGCAGCTTAAAGGTGGCGTAAAGAAAATTATGATTATAGCAAGAGGTGCATTTGCAGTAGTCAAAGGTGAAAAAAGATATTTTGATTATGGGGCGTGTACCTATCCGGAAGGGGTTATAGGAGATGCACTGTTATATTTTCAGCATAAGGATATTCAGAAAGTAGTATATTGCGGTTATGAGGATGAAGACGAGAAGCTGATGCAGGAAAATATTAAAAACAATCTGAGTGTGCTGCAGGAGCAGCTGCTGAAGAAAGAACAGGAAGCATAAGAAGGCGTCGGAGAGACGAGGAGGAAAGGATAAATGTCGAAGACGAAGAAAAGCTCTTCCGGCAGTAAAGGAAGTTCAACAACAAAGAAGAGTACAACCAGTACAGCGGAGATTAATCAGGTAAAACAGCAGTTAAACACAGTAAAGAGCAGTTTGCAGTTAGAAAGCAGCAGTCTGGCTCCCATGGAGGGAACACTTAAATACATTAAAGGAACTGAAAACGAGACTTGAGACAGCCATAGATACGCTGAGAAACCAGAAGGATGGTATTGAGGATAAATATACATTAGACAGTGGCTGGCGTGGAGATTTATATAATGCATCAATTTCTGCCTCCAGTGCATTGAAAACAGAATACGGAAATGTCTGTACCAATCTGGGATATGATCTGGATGCACTTTGTGATGAGATTACAAGAAGAGAGAATGAAATCTACAATAAGAATGAGTATATCGGCAAGCTGCAGAGCAGTTGGAACAGTCTTTGCAACTGGCTGGAAAAACATACTAATTAGGAGGGCATCATTATGCTGATAAAATTAGATACCAATGTTTATACATCAAAGGTACATTCTTTTTCAACGGTATCCGGTGAGGTAGAAGGAAAACAGCTTACAGTTCCGGATTTAAATGTATCAATGGACGCCATGACAGCGTACCGGGCGGGCTTTTCACAGTTAATTGGTCTGATGAGTTATTATCAGAACCTCCTGACGCAGGATGCCGGGAAGCTTCTCACACTGCGTGATGAACTGGTTGATGCAGAAGCTTCTTTGATGAAAATGATAAAGACAAAATAGGGGGAGTGGAGAAAGTTATGGGATTTCAGGTAAAGTATGAAGAAATTACCAGCATTCGG
>ERZ791884.2221-NODE-2221-length-11295-cov-4.284253_pt1 | contig 11295 bp, 9 predicted proteins | sample MGYA00509941_ERZ791884 | MGnify/ENA primary metagenome ERZ791884 (study PRJEB30046, sample SAMN00792095) | human gut metagenome | study: EMG produced TPA metagenomics assembly of the A metagenome-wide association study of gut microbiota in type 2... | reverse complement strand
CGAGGCGGTGATGAAGATGTCGCTCGGCAACGAGGTCGGCTTTGCCGCGGCCTCGACCGCTCTCGACTGGTACCGGCCCATGCCCGGCGCGATCGTCGCCGAGCTCACCGAGGAAATTCCCGACGCCGTCTGCATCGGCATCACGACGGCGGAGAAGACGATCACCATCGGCAGCGACGAGGCGAGCATTTCTGAGCTGCTGGCCCTGAACGACGCCGTCCTCGAATCCGTCTATCCGACGAAGACGCAGGACGCCGGCACGGTCGAGTGCTTTACCTGTGAAACGGAAAAGCGCGTTGCGCCCGCTGTCAAGATCGCGCGTCCGAAGGCGCTGATCCCCGTCTTCCCCGGCACAAACTGCGAGTACGACACCCAGCGCGCCCTGCTCGAAGCAGGCGCGGACGCCGAGCAGTTCATCATCCGCAACTTAACGAGCGCCGACGTTGCTGACAGCGTCGAGCGCTTTGCCAAGGCCGTCAAGGATAGCCAGATCATCGTCATCCCCGGCGGCTTCTCCGGCGGCGACGAGCCCGACGGCAGTGCCAAGCTCATCACGGCGTTCTTCCGCAACGCCGCGGTCAAGGAGCAGGTCACGGACCTCCTCGAAAAGCGCGACGGTCTGATGCTCGGCGTGTGCAACGGCTTCCAGGCGCTCATCAAGCTCGGTCTCGTTCCCTATGGCAAGATCATGGACACCGACGCTGATTTCCCGACGCTCACCTACAACGTCATCGGCCGCCACCAGTCCCGTCTGGTCCGCACGCGCGTGTGCTCCAACAAGTCCCCCTGGCTTGCGGGTACGAAGGTCGGCGACATTTACACCGTGCCCATTTCGCACGGCGAGGGCCGCTTCCTCGCATCCGAAGAGCTTGTGAAGAAGCTCGCCGAAAACGGCCAGATCGCCACACAGTACGTAGACCTTGACGGATATGCTACAATGGATGCAGCATTCAACCCCAACGGCTCGATCTGTGCCATCGAGGGTATCACCTCGCCCGATGGCCGTGTATTCGGCAAGATGGGGCACACCGAGCGCATCGGCAAGGAGCTTTACCGCAACGTTCCCGGACAGTATGAGATGGAGCTGTTCACCTCTGCCGTGCGCTATTTCAAGTAATTTAAGAAGAGAGGAGCAGACCCAATGGCTTATTATTATCCCGAACCGTCTCACACGTTCAGCGAATATCTGCTCGTCCCCGGTTACACGTCCGAGGACTGCATTCCTGACAACGTCTCGCTCAAAACGCCCCTCGTGCGCTACCGCAAGGGGCAGGAGGAGTGCCCCATCAGCCTGAATATCCCGATGGTCTCGGCCATCATGCAGTCGGTGTCGAACGACACGCTGGCCATCGCGCTGGCCAAAGAGGGCGGCCTTTCGTTCATCTTCGGCTCCCAGTCCATCGAGAGCGAGGCCGAGATGGTGCGCCGCGTGAAGAGCAATAAGGCGGGCTTTGTGCCGTCAGCCTCGAACCTGACAAGTGAGCACACGCTGGCCGATGTTTTGGCCCTCAAGGAGAAAAACGGCTTCTCGACCGTCGCCATCACCGAGGACGCAACGCCCAACGGCAAGCTCCTCGGCATCGTGACGAGCCGCGACTACCGCGTGAGCCGCATGAGCACTGATTTGAAGGTGCGCGAGTTCATGACTCCGCGCGAAAAGCTCGTCACCGCTCCTGCGTCGACCACGCTCAAGGAGGCTAACGACATCATCTGGGAGCACAAGCTCAACGCGCTGCCCATCGTGGATGCAAACGACCACCTGCTCTACTTCGTCTTCCGCAAGGACTACGCCGAGCACAAGGAGCACCCCCTCGCGCTTCAGGACGACAAGAAGCGCTACCTCGTCGGCGCGGGCATCAACTCCCGCGACTACGCCGAGCGCATCCCCGCGCTCGTGGAGGCCGGCGCGGATGTGCTGTGCATCGACTCGTCGGAGGGCTACTCCGTCTGGCAGAAGAAGGTCATCGACTACGTGCGCGCGAACTATGGCAATACCATCAAGATCGGCGCGGGCAATGTCGTCGACCGCGACGGCTTCCGCTTCCTCGCCGAGAGCGGCGCGGACTTTGTCAAAGTCGGCATCGGCGGCGGCTCCATCTGCATCACGCGCGAAACGAAGGGTATCGGCCGCGGCCAGGCCACCGCGCTCATTGAGGTGAGCGCCGCGCGCGACGAATACTTCCGCGAGACCGGCGTGTATGTCCCCATCTGCTCCGACGGCGGCATCGTGCACGACTATCACATGACGCTCGCGCTCGCCATGGGCGCGGACTTCCTGATGCTGGGCCGCTACTTCGCTCGCTTCGACGAATCGCCGACGAACAAGCTGCTTGTCAACGGCGTGTACGTCAAGGAATACTGGGGCGAAGGCTCGAACCGCGCGCGCAACTGGCAGCGTTACGACCTCGGCGGCAAGACGGGCCTTGCGTTTGAAGAGGGCGTGGATTCCTACGTCACCTACGCGGGCTCCCTGCAGGATAACGTCGCAAGAAGCCTTTACAAGGTCAAGTCGACCATGTGCAACTGCGGCGTGACGACGATCCCCGACCTGCAGAAGAACGCGAAGCTCACGCTCGTCTCCGCCACCAGCATCGTCGAGGGCGGCTATCACGACGTTACGCTGCGCGCCACGAACGCCAGCAACAACTAAACAGCGCAAAGAACAACAAAAAGCGGTTCCCAAACGGGAACCGCTTTTTTGAGCACTGAGATCAAAATACCATCGTCAGGAAGCTGTAGAGCAGCTTGCAGCCGTAGAAAACGATGATCACGCCGCAGACCTTGTTGATGACAACGAGCGTTTTGGGCGTGAAATTGTCGCTGAAAAGCGAGATGAGCAGCGTCAGCCCCGTGAACCACAGGCAGGACGCGAGCGCCACGCCGCTGATAAACGACGTGCTCTGCGCCGCGGGCAGCGTCACGTAGAACGCGCCGAGCATCATCGTTCCGTCGATGAGTGCCTGCGGGTTGAACCATGTGACCACACAGGCGGACGAGATGGCCTTGGGGATCGAGTCCGCGGTCCGGCTGCGGTCGATCTTCTCCGCCTTGGCGCGCAGGAGGCCGACGCCGATATACAGCACGATCAGGCTGCCGAGCAGCAGGATGACCATTTGCAGCCATTCATAGCGCTGCATGACCGCGCCCACGCCGAAAAAGCACGCGAGCGCGAGCGTCACGTCGAAAAAGATGACGATGAGCGCCGTCAAAAGTGCGCGCTTTCGCGTGTGCGTCAGCGCCGAGTTGATGACGAATAAATTTTGCAGCCCGATGGGCGCGACGTATGCAAGCCCCATCGTAAGGCCCTGTAAAAAGTATTTCACTGCCGCCGCGTCCTTACTTTTTGAACGTCACGCACGCCTGCGAGGCGGTTTTGCCGTCCGGCTTGACGATGCCGATGCGGCACGTGCCGTCATCGAGTGACTTCTTGTAGACCGTCAGCGCCTCACCCTCGAAGCACGGCGTTGAGTAGTGCAGCTCGACCGATTGAATATTACCGCTCGCGAGCTCCTTTGCCGAAAAGCAGTCGAGCAGCAGGCGCACATAGGCCACGTTGTTCATGTGGTGGCCGAGGTCGATGTCCGTCGACCGCACGGCGTAGTGCGAGAAAAGGCCGGCGTCCTCAAACTTTTCATGGAAGCGCTGCAATTTTTCGGGGATGGCCGTCTCGGCGGGGAAGGGGTAGTCCTTCGGGAAGCCCGAGTCGCCAAAGCGGATGATCTTCTGCTCCGGTCCTAAGATGGCCCACTCGGTCTTGCCGCGGGCAATGACCGCCTCACCGCGCGAGAGTGTGTAACTGCGGTACGTGCGTACGTCGCGCTCGCTGCACGCCTCCGCCCACGTGCGCACCGTGAGTTCGTCCATCAGGTACGCGCGCTCAAAGAGATCGACGCGCGTGTGGACCGTGAGCCAGAATTCACCCTTTTTCGCCATCGCGCTGCTGCCGACGCCCAGCACCTCCGCGTGCTGCGCTGCGATGCCCTGAAAAATCGTAAACGCCGCCAACGGCGACAGCGCGCCCGACGCGTCACAGTAGTCGGGCGTGACGGTAAGACGTTTTTCAAAAATGCTCTCCATGCAGTTCTCCTTTGAATTTGTCGTTTTCTTAACGATAAGTATAGCATGGAATTGGTATTGCCTCAAGCGGACAAAATGACCCATGCGTTAAAAAAGCTCCACATTGTGGAGCGTTGTTTCCGCACAGGTGCGGAGGGGAAGGCAGCGCCGTCGGCGCTGCACGAATCAAAGGGGATATTCTCTTTCGCGAAAGAGAATATCCCCTTTGGAACCCCAAGAGAAAGGCTTTTGATTGGCAGTCTCTGGCTTGAATGACTTTTATGCCTCTGGAATGGGAGTACCTGCCAAGTGATGAATCTAAACGATTTGTCTTACTTCTATCTCCGCTGCCGCTTTGCCTGCGATTCGGCAGTCTTCAGCAATTTCCGCCTACTTTGGATTGTTTAGCATTGCTGGCGCTCGCCGCAGTACGCACTATCGAAATAGCATGCGTTGTCGGTGGCAGGTGATTAGGCTGCACCAAAACAAGATCAGCAGAGCGGCAGCGGATAATGGAAGCACACCAAATCGTATAGCAGAACTAAACGCGGCAGCGCCGCGCGCAGGTAGTGCAATCGGCAAGCGCCGCAACTCTTCAAGCTGTTCGCCTGCAATGGAAAACCTTTCTCTCGGGGGATCAAAAGGGGGATACTCTCTTTCGTGAAAGAGAGTATCCCCCTTTTACCCGCGTCCCCACACGGTGTGGGGAATAAGGAGCAGCACTTTGTGCTGCAATTTTATTCCGATAAAAGAATTCTATCGTTATCAAGCTCATGTCCGGCACCTGCTTTGAACCGCGCGATGAGATCGTCGACTCCCATCCCCGCGCGTTCACTGCCTGCGACGTCGAGCACGATGTGCCCGTCCGCCATCATCAGTGTGCGGTTGCCGAGCTCAAGTGCCTGATGCATGTTGTGCGTGACCATCAGGCAGGTGATGTGACTTTCCGCCACGACGCGGCGGGTGAGGCCGAGCACCTTTTCCGCCGTTGCGGGGTCGAGCGCCGCGGTGTGCTCGTCAAGAAGTAAGAGCTGCGGCGGCACCATCGTCGCCATCAGCAGCGTGAGCGCCTGACGCTGGCCGCCGGAGAGCAGGCCCACGGGGTTTTTCATGCGGTCCTCAAGGCCCATGCCGAGCTGCTTGAGCTGCTCGGCGAAGAACTCCTTGTCCTTCTTGCTGATGCGGCTGAACGGATTGCCGTGCGCAGGTACGCGAGCGCAAGGTTTTCTTCGATCGTCATGCTCGGCGCGGTGCCGCGCAGGGGGTCCTGAAAGAGACGCCCGATGCGGCGGGAGCGCTCGTGCTCAGGCATGAAGGTGATGTCCTTGCCCGCGAGCGAAATGCTGCCCTCGTCGGCATAAAAGCTGCCCGCGATGGCGTTGAAGAGCGTCGACTTGCCCGCTCCGTTCGAGCCGACGATGGTGACGAAATCGCCCTCGTCCAAATGCAGGGAAAGGGAAGAAAGCGCCTTTTTTTCATTCACCGTGCCGGGGTTGAAGGTCTTGGAGAGATTTTGAATGTCCAGCATCTTACACGCCCTCCTTATTTCTGGCGGCCATTTTGCGCTTCTGGAACGTCGCCCACTTCTGGATGCTCGGCGCGGCAATGGCCAGCGCCACAATGATGGCCGTCAGGAGCTTCAGGCACTCGACGGGCACGATCTTCGTGTAGAATACGATGGCGTAGATGAAGCGGTAAACGATCGAGCCGAGAATCGCGGCGATGACGCCCTTTTTGACGCTTCTGCGCCCGAGCAGCGTCTCGCCGATGATGAGGCAGGCGAGGCCGATGACGACGATGCCCGTGCCGGAGTTGATGTCCACAGTCTTCTGATACTGGCCGACGATCGCGCCGGAGAGCGCCGTGAGCATGTTGGCAAGGCACAGGCCGACCGTGATCGTGAACGACGGATTCAGCGACGAGGCACGCACCATGTCGGGGTTATCGCCCGTGGCGCGGATGGAAAGACCCATGCGCGTGCCGAGAAACAGCACCAGCAGAAGACCGGCCAGGATCGTGACGAACGCTGCGAGCAGCAGCTCGTACCACTCGCCGCCGATGCCGGTCTCGCGCAGCATCGTGAAGACGGTCTTGCCGCCAAGCAAGCTCTGGTTGGATTTCCAGCCCATGGCCATCAGGTTCACGGTGTAAAGGCCGGTGTTCGTGACGATACCGGCGAGGATCGACGGCACGCCGAGCTTCGTCTGCAAAAACGCGGTGACAAAGCCCGCGCACGCGCCCGCGAGCATCGCGGCGAAGATGGCGAGGACAGGGTGTCCCGCGGCCGTCACGGTGACGGACACGGCCGCGCCGAGGACGAAGCAGCCGTCGGTCGTCAGATCGGCGATGTCGAGGATGCGGTAGCTTAAAAACAGCGCCATCGCGACCAGAGCGTAGAGGAAGCCCAGCTCAAGGGCGGTCTGCGTGATGATGAGCATGGGGAAATTCTCCTTTCAGGCCAATTTCCCCCGACGGGAAGGTCGGGGGAAAGGCAGTTCATTTGCGGGGAAACGGTTTTCTTAGTCCTTGGTGGTCGTGACCTCGACAACGGTGCCCATGCTGTCGAAGCAGGAGTAGTCAAGGCTCATCGCGGCGGCGGTGTCGGTGTTGACGGTGATGATGCCGCCGTCCATCAGGTAGTAGTCCTCCATGGCGTCCATGCCGTCGGTGATGGCGGAGTAGGCGAGGTCGGCGGTCTTGGCGCCGAGGTCGGTGTAGTTCACGCCGCAGGTGGCGTAAGCGCCGTTGCGGACGAAGGAGTCAGCGCCAGTGTAGTGGGGGATGCCAGCCTTGGCGAGGTCCTCATAGATGGCGAGCTCGGCGGCCATGATGACGTTGTCAGTCGGGGTGAAGACGGCGTCCACACCATCGGCGATCAGCGCGGAAGCGGCAGCGACGACTTCGTCGTTCGTGTTCGCGGTCTGCTCAACGTACTCGATGCCCTTGGCGTCGAGGTAGGCCTTCGCGTCGGCGATGGGCTTGGTGGAGTTGGGCTCAGAGAGGGAGTAGAGCAGGCCAACCTTGGCGACGTCCGGGTTCTGGGCGAACATCATGTCCATGATGAAGCTGGTGTTCAGCGCGTCGCTCGTGCCGGTCACATAGTCGATGCCCGTCAGGCTCGCGGCCTCGGGATCGGAGACGGCGGCATAAACAACGGGGGTCTTGGTGTCCTCAGCGGAGAGGGCAGAGATCTGCGCGGCGGTCGTCGCGATGGGGATGATGGCGTCGACCTGATCGGCGATCGCCTGATCGGACAGCTGCTTTAAGATGGTCTGGTCGTTCTGGCCGGAGGTGATGTCGTACTCGATGGTCACATTATTGTCGGCTGCGATCTTGTCGAGCTCGGCGGCCACAGCGTTCGCGATCTCGTCGAGAGAGGCGTGGTCGAGCTGCTTGATGATGGCGACCTTGTAGGTCTTGCCGCTTTCGTCGCCGCCCTGCTGGGCGTCGTTGCTGCTGTCGTCGCTCTTGCTGCCGCACGCGGCCAGAGACAGGGTCATCGCACCGGCGAGGGCCAGGGTCAGAAGCTTTTTCACCATGTTGTTTTTCATTTTTGTTTTCCTCCAAATTTATTTGATTTCGGGTGGCAGATGAGATCCTGGTTTGCCGGAACAGGAGGAATATAAAGAAAAAAGACCTTCATCCCATACACATGGGACAAAAGTCATCAAACTTCTGCGATACCACCCAAATTGACGTTTTGTAAAACGCCCGCTCGCTTACGCGCACCATCATACGCGCCCCGATGGATAACGGGTGGGATGCCCGTCGGTCCCTACTTGACTTCCGCCGTTCGGTCCGCCCTCTGAAGTCCATTCACCGACCGTCCGCCGCCCCGATCACACCACCCGGGACTCTCTTTGTGCTTATCTGCATCGGCTACTTCTCTCCGTCATAGGTTTGAAGCTCTTCACTTGTTGGTTGCATTATAGCACGCGGGGCCCACTTGTCAAGTGGGTTTTTCAAAAAAGTTGCACTTTTTTGATTTGCCCAACGGGTGAGGGAGTTTCCCGCGCACGGCGCGGGAGGGAGAGGCAGCGCCGATGGCGCTGCGCGGATAAGGGGGCCATTCTCTCACGTGAGAGAATGGCCCCCTTGGACCCCCAAGAGAACGCAAGGGGCGCCGCCCCTTGACCCCGCACATTGCGGGTTTGCAGCTTGAATGACTGCACGCGCTGCGCAGTGTGGGTGCGGTGTACATGGCTTCGCCATGAATCTTCTGCGAGTCGTTACAGATATCAACCGCGCCTTACTATCGTGAGGCGCGAGTGACGGTAGTTTGGCGGCAGAGTGCCTGCGGAATGCGGCATTGCTGCGCTCGCCGCATTGTGGAGTGCTCCAATAGACGGAAATTAGTCTGCACTCCTACAAGATCAGCAGAGCGGCAGCGGATAGTAGGAGCAAATCAAATCGTATAGCAACACCCAACGCGGCAACGCCGCGCTATGGGTAGTGCAATCGGCAAGCATTGCAGCTCTTCGAGCTGCTCGCTTGCAATGGAAATTTTCTCTGGGAGGGTTTAAGGGAGGGGCATCTCTTTTCGAAAAAGAGATACCCCTCCCTTATCCGCGTCCCCCACACCAGGTGGGAAAAAACCGGAACTTATTGTTCCAAAAGGAACCGTGCGATATTTTCTATTGCAACAGAAGCCTTTCTAATGGGAAACATCTGAAACACATGCCACATCCCCTCGCTGACCTGCAGGCGGCAGGGAACGTTTGCGCGCTTCATCGCCTGATAGAGTTGTTCTGAATCCGAATACAGGATCTCGTGGTCGCCGACCTGGATGAGCGTCGGCGGGAAGCCGGTGAAGTCGGCAAAAAGTGGGGACAGGTCGCTCGAACGGTAGTCTCTTCCTGCGGCGTAGGCGAGGCGCACGGCTTCGATGTACTCGGGCGTGAGCATCGGGTCGATCTCCGCACGCTCTGTATAGGACTGGCCGGACATCGTCATGTCGGTCCACGGGGACATCAGGATGAGTGTGCCGGGGAGCTTGCGGCCCGCCGTCTTGAGGCGGTTGCAGAGCACAAGGGCGAGGTTGCCGCCCGCGCTGTCGCCCGCGAGGACGATATCGCGCGCGCCGTAGCCTTGGAGCATCAGATAGTCCCACGCGCGCAGCGCGTCCTCGACGGCGGCGGGATAGGGGAACTCGGGCGCGAGGCGGGATTCAAAGCTCAGCACATCGTAGCCCGTCGCATGCGCGAGCTTGGACGACAGTACGCGCGAATAGCCGAGGTTGCCGCTCGTGTAGCCGCCGCCGTGGCAGTATAAAATCGCATGGCGGCTGCCGTGGGGGGCCTTGAGCCGCGTCCACGCCGCGCTCATGCCCGAGAGGGCAAATTCCTCGTAATCCATGCCCGTCATCGGCGCAGTCAGCTTGCCGAGGACCTCCTGACTGCGGCGCTGACGCTCAAGCTCTTCGGCGGTCATGCTTTCTGGCGCACCGGCGCTGTGCAGCGCCTTGAGCGCACGCATCAGCGGGTCGAGATGCGTGTTCTCGGCCTCGCTCTTCTTTTTGCGGATGATGCGGAGTTTGGGTTCCATAGCTCCTCCTGAAAAACAAAATTCTTTGGGAGCATGATATCATAATTTCGTAAAAATGCCAAGGAAAAGCCGCATCTTTCTTGTAGCACGGCGCGCTTTGTGCTACAATAAACCTCTCAAGACCGCGCAGAGGGAAAGAAGGAACATCGGATGGCCAAGCCCAACAGCAAATGGTATAAGCTCGACTCCGCGGGCACGCTCTACTCCGCGCTGCAAAAGGAGGAGTATTCAGCCATCTACCGCTTTTCCGCTCTGATGGAAAAAGACGTCGACCCCGCGGCGCTTCAGCGCGCCATCGACCGCTGCATGCCGCGCTTCCCGACCTTTGCCGTGCGCATCCGTAAGGGTGCGTTCTGGTACTATTTGGAGCACAACAGCGCGCCGGGGCCGTTTTTGAAAGAGGACGTGTCCGACCCCTGCCAGCCCGTGCGCTTCAAGGAAGACAACGGCTGGCTCGTGCGCTTTTACTATTACCGCAACCGCATTTCGATCGAGGTCTTCCACGCGCTTTCCGACGGCGGCGGAGCCATCGTCTTCTTCCGCACGCTGCTGGCCGAATACCTGCGCCAGACCGGCGTTGATATCCCTGCGGGGAACGGTGTGCTTGATTTGAACGAGCCGCCGCGCGAGGAGGAGATGGAGGACGCCTATGCCCGCTACGCAGGACACCACGCACTGGGCCTCCACCGCCAGCCGACGGCGTATCAGAATACCGGCACAAGCGAGCCGTTTTACACGTTCCATGTGACGATGGGCTTCGTGCCGCTCTCGAAGTTGCGCGAGGAGTCGAAAAAGTACGACGCGTCGATCACCGAATACCTCTCCGCTGTGCTCATTTACGTCATTTTGGAAAAGCAGAAGCGCGAAAAGCCCTACCGCCTGCGCCCCGTGGCGCTGGCCATCCCCATCAATCTGCGCGGCTGGTTCCCGAGCGAGACGCTGCGAAACTTCATTACCACCGTCCGCCCGTATATCGACCCCGCGCTCGGCGACTACACGTTCCCCGAGATCGTCTCGCAAGTGCGGCATTTTATGAAGCTGCACATCAACCGGCAGGAATTGCAGGCGGCGTTCACGGGCAACGTTCGCTTTACGGAAAACTTTTTCCTGCGGCTCATTCCGGTCGTTTTCAAAAATCCCGTCATGGCGCTCAATTACCGCCTGCACGGCGTGAGGCCCTATTCCTGCACATATACGAACCCGGGCGCGTTCACCGTGCCGCCCGAAATGGCTGAGCATATCCGCGGGGCGGAGGTCATTCTGGGACAGGCGACGGTGCCGCGCTGCCACTGCGCGTCCATCAGCTATGGCGACACGATGGAGATCACCTTTGCCGGCACGCAGGCGGAGACGGACACCGAGCGCGACTTTTTCCGCTTCCTCGTGCGCGCGGGAATCCCCGTGCGCGTAGAGAGCAACCGATGAATAGCAGATCGAAAGAAGGAATTTGATGTCATATTGTGTCAAATGCGGCGTGGAGCTGGACGAGGGCGCGGAGCGCTGCCCGCTCTGCGGCACGCCGGCGTGGAAGCCGGATGAGACCGAGCCGCGCTATTTCCCGACCAAGCCGGCCGAGGTGCCGAGAGCATCGCGCAGAGCCGCCGCCGCACTGCTAACGGCGATGCTCGCGTCCGTGTCGCTCTGCTGCGGGCTGCTGAATCTCATTTTGCCGACGGAGCACCCTTGGGCGCTCTA
>ERZ791884.2218-NODE-2218-length-11306-cov-3.079815_pt1 | contig 11306 bp, 10 predicted proteins | sample MGYA00509941_ERZ791884 | MGnify/ENA primary metagenome ERZ791884 (study PRJEB30046, sample SAMN00792095) | human gut metagenome | study: EMG produced TPA metagenomics assembly of the A metagenome-wide association study of gut microbiota in type 2... | reverse complement strand
ATGGGAAGCGATGCAACCGCGGCTAACTCTATTGCCAGCATTGTGCGTACGATCATTGCCAGTCTCTGTTGGGGAATCTCAGCAGGCGTTTCCATTATCATTGGGCAGACACTGGGACAGAACAAGCTGGAGGAGGCAAAGAAGATGGGCGGTAAATTTGTCCGTCTGTCGATCTGGATCGGGGCAGCTTCCGGTCTTGTGATCCTTCTGTTGATCCCACTTGTACTGCGCGTGATCACACTGACGCCGCAGGCAATGTATTATCTGAAGTTCATGCTCTGTATGGCGGCTTATTATATCATCGGAAATTCTTTGAATTCCACGATCATTTCCGGTATCTTCCCGGCGGGTGGCGATACAAAGTTCGGTATGATCTGTGACGTTGTCACACTCTGGTGTTTTGTCGTTCCGCTTGGTATGCTGGCAGCTTTTGTCTGGCATGCACCGGTGCTTCTCGTTGCATTTATCCTGACACTGGATGAATTTGTGAAGATCCCGGCTGTATATATCCACTACGTGAAATACAAATGGGTAAAAAATATCACAAGATAGTATGCTGCGATTGAATTTGATAGCACAAAAGCAGAAAATGGTGTTGACACCGGTTCTCTTTTGTGCTATTCTCTTTAAGGTGTTTGAAACACGTAAAGAAAGCAGAGTATCCACTCTCACCCTGAGGCAATCGGGCTGTCAGGTGTTTATATAAGAATGCAGCGATAAGTTTTATATTCGTTTTCATTTTTTGTCATGAGTGGATGTTCCCACTCATTTTTTTATTTTGATTCTTATGGAGGTGTATCACTATTAGCGAATTAATGATTAACGAACAGATCAGAGACAGAGAGGTACGTCTGATCGGAGAAGAAGGCGAGCAGCTTGGCGTCATGTCTTCAAGAGAAGCACAGAAACTGGCAGATGAGGCAGGACTTGATCTGGTAAAGATCGCACCGACAGCAAAGCCGCCGGTCTGCAAGATCGTTGACTACGGTAAATACCGTTACGAACAGGCCAGAAAAGAAAAAGAAGCCCGCAAGAAACAGAAAACCATTGAAATCAAAGAAATTCGTTTATCTCCTAATATTGATACAAACGATCTGAATACAAAGATCAATGCAGCGAAGAAATTCCTGACAAAGGGTGATAAAGTAAAAGTTACACTTCGTTTCCGTGGCCGTGAAATGGCACATATGAATGCAAGCAAGCATATTCTGGATGACTTTGCCGAAGCACTGACAGAGATCGCAGTTGTGGAAAAGCCGGCAAAGGTAGAAGGCAGAAGCATGACAATGGTGCTTGCAGAGAAACGCTCATAAAAAGCTTTTAACTTGAATTTGCGGATTTAAGTTGAAATAGATTTTCTAAAGTTGATAGGAGGAATTTAAAATGCCAAAGGTTAAAACAAACAGAGCAGCAGCAAAACGTTTCAAAGTGACAGGAACAGGTAAGTTAAAAAGAAATAAAGCTTATAAGCGTCATATCTTAACAAAGAAATCTGCAAAGACTAAGAGAAATCTTAGAAAACCTGCAATGACAGATGCAACAAATGTTAAGAACATGAAGAAGTTAACACCATATTTATAAATCGTAAGGAGGAAGCATAGAAATGGCAAGAATCAAAGGCGGAATGAACGCAAAGAAAAAACATAATAGAGTATTAAAACTTGCAAAAGGTTACAGAGGAGCAAGATCTAATCAGTATAGAGTTGCAAAACAGTCTGTAATGCGTGCACTGGCATCCTCTTACGCAGGACGTAAAGAGAGAAAGCGTCAGATGAGACAGCTTTGGATCGCTCGTATCAATGCAGCAGCAAGAATGAACGGTCTTAGCTACAGCAAATTCATGTACGGCTTAAAGCTCGCAGAAATCGACATCAACAGAAAGATGCTGGCTGAGATGGCTGTGAATGATGCAGAAGGCTTCAAGTCTTTAGCAGAAATTGCAAAATCTAAGATTGCATAATGGACATCCTATAGGGATATAAATAAAGAACATCGGAGTATTCCGGTGTTCTTTGTCGTATATTTAGTAAGGAGTGAAAGAATAGTATGTTAGAGAATTTAGAACCGAAAAGCGTCTTTTCGTTTTTTGAAGAAATAGATCAGATCCCGCGGGGATCAGGCAATACGCAGAAGATCAGCGATTATCTGGCAGAGTTCGCAAAGAAAAGAAATCTGTTTTATATACAGGATACGCTTGGCAATGTCATCATCAAAAAAGATGGGACAGCCGGTATGGAAGAAAAAGAGCCGGTCATCATACAGGGGCATATGGATATGGTTGCTGTAAAAGAGCCGGATTGTGAGAAAGATATGGAAACGGAAGGATTGGATCTGGCTGTGCAGGGCGACTATGTCTACGCAAAAGGCACAAGCCTTGGTGCAGATGACGGTATTGCAGTTGCATATGCGCTGGCACTTTTAGACAGCAAAGATATTCCGCACCCGCCGCTTGAGGTCATCATCACGGTAGATGAAGAAACCGGTATGTTTGGTGCACAGGGGATCGATCTTTCTATGCTGCAGGGAAAGAAAATGCTGAACATCGATTCCGAAAAGGAAGATGAGCTGACCGTGGCATGCGCAGGTGGTCTGCGTGTATATGCAAACTGGCAGGTCGCTTATACAGAGATCGGCGATAAAGAGCAGTATGTTGTTACTGTATATGGTTTAAAGGGCGGTCACTCCGGTGTAGAGATCGGTCTTGGCAGGGCCAATGCCAATAAGGTGCTCTGCGAGCTTCTGTATCTGATGGAGCGTGAGCTGGATGTGCGTGTGATCACAATGGACGGCGGTACAAAGGATAATGTCATTCCACATGAAGCAAAAGCGCAGATCGCCTGTGGAGCAAAGGAAGAAGAACTGAAAAAGCTGATCGGCGTTGTGGAAAATTCCTTCCGTGAGGAATGGGCAAAGAAAGAGTCCGGTTTACAGATCAGACTCGAAAAAGCAGAAAAGCAGTATGAAAAAGCGATCGACGCATCTGATTTCTTCCGTGTCATGTCCTTCTTTTTGGAAGCACCGAACGGTGTGCAGGCAATGAGTAGGGATCTGCCGGGACTGGTAGAGACTTCCCTGAATTTTGCAACGCTGCATATGGAGCCGGAAGAGGAGGTAAAAGCCGGTTTTTCTCTTCGTTCCAGCAGCAGTACGGCAAAGCAGGCGTTGAAAGAAAAACTCTGCAATATGATCGCTGAAAGTGAAGGCGAATATGAAGCAAACGGAGAGTACCCGTCCTGGGAATATAAAGAGAACTCAGAACTGCGCGAGCAGGTAGTCCGCACTTATAAGGAAGTACTGGGAAAAGAGCCAAAGGTATTGTCCATTCATGCAGGACTGGAATGTGGTATCTTATCGCAGAAGATCGAAGGACTCGACTGTGTATCTTTCGGGCCGAATATCGACGATATCCATACGACAAAAGAAAAACTCAGCATTTCTTCCACCCAGCGGATCTGGGAGCTTTTGAAGAAACTAATGCAGATGGATGCATAGTTATTTTGAAAAACCTCCACAGGATTCCGGCAGACGGGAAAACATGGATGGACAAAGTTGTATCAGCGATAAGAGGAAAGGAACACAACATGAAGAGCAACATTGTATTAATCGGAATGCCCGGTGTCGGGAAAAGCACGATCGGAGTTGTCCTTGCCAAAAATCTGGGCTATCATTTTATGGATTCGGATATTGTGATCCAGCAGCAGACAGGAAAACTGTTGCATGAGATCATCACGGAAAAAGGACTTGACGGTTTTTTACAGACGGAGGATGAAGTGAATGCAGGCATAGACGCAGAGAAAACTGTCATCGCGACCGGAGGCAGTGCAGTGTTCGGTAAACATGCCATGCAGCATCTGGCAGAAAACGGAACGATCATCTACCTGTCCCTGCCATACGAACAGATCGAAGAACGTCTGGGAGATCTGCATAAGCGCGGCGTTGCGCTTAGGGAGAATCAGACCTTATATGACATCTATCAGGAAAGGATCCCTCTTTATGAAAAGTATGCGGATCTGATCATTGACTGTCAGCAGAAAAGTATCCGTCAGATCGTGGCAGAGATTGCAAGAAAGCTGGGAAACAAGGAATAAATTCAATATACGGAAGTCTCCCACCGCAGGAGAATCGATACAAGGTCAGAAAAATGAGCCGGCAAAAAGGCTGGCAGACGCTCCGGATGCCACTGAAATCCTATGATGGGAAGATCCTTGTGCAGGATTGTTTCGGGGATCCCATCCGGTGATTGCTGCAGGCAGATCAGACAGTCAGGCAGATCGGAAACAGCCTGATGATGTGCGCTGTTTACAACAGAAAATCTGGCAAGAAGTGTAAAAAGCATTTGCTTTTCCCGTTGGGAAGCAGATGCTTTTTCCTGTGATGGGAAATGCATGGCATATTCTTTGTTTGTCTGTATGGAAGGGAGCGGCAGAAGCTGGACGGAATGAATGGCGTCCCCCATTGTGTAAGGATAATAATGCATGTTATCTTCGGGCAGATCCTGCAGAAGTCTGCCACCGAAAAAGACATGGATGAGCTGCATGCCTTTGCAGATACCGATCACGGGCTTTTTGCGCACAAGGGCGAGCTGCAAAAGCTGAAACTGCATCAGATCCAGCATACCGTCGGACGGCTTTGCGCCTGCGGCTGTTTCTCCATAAAAGGCGGGATCAAAGTCGCCGCCGCCGGGCAGAAGGAGCAGATCAAACGAAAGGTTTTGCAGGCTGCTGTATGGAAAGGCTTCCCCTGCACGATAGGAAAGCATCTGTGCGTTCATACCGCTTTTCTGTACGAGCTCATAATATCGTCTGTGGACATCCATGGTTCCGGCGATCAGGATCAAAGGTTTCATAAAAGCAGGCTCCTGCTTTCTTTTTTATACTATATGCAGTATACTGATAGATGTTCGGAGTCTCTGATATGCTGCCGGACATGAAGGAGAGGGTTATAGATGAAAAGGAACGGAAAAAGGAAAAATCAGATTTGGATGGCGGGGCTGCTTCTTTGTCTGGGGCTTGTATTTTTGCTTCCCAAAGAGGTAAAAGCAGAAGAAACAGATCCGGAAGCGGATACACAGATCGAATATACGGTAACGAAAGTACCGGGAAAGATCAATATGCTGGCAGGCGAGACAAGATATGTCAGCACATCGATCCCTTACACGGCTACTTTTGAAAGCAGTGATCCGAAAATCGCGGCGGTGGCAAACAGCGGACTTGTTGAGGCACGGAAAAAGGGCACCGTGAAGATCACGCAGACAGACGGAACGACCAAAAAGGTTTATACGGTAAAGGTAAATGATACGGTAGATCTGATCATTTTTGCCGGACAGAGCAATATGTGCGGTTCCGGCGGCAATTCCGGTGCTGCACCAAAGCCGGATACGGGAACAGCTTATGAATTTGATATCTCCACTAATACCAAAAAATGTATTACGATGAAGGAGCCGTTCGGAGAAGGTACAAACCGGATGAACGGGCTGGAAGACAGCGGTACATACAGCACAAAAGGGACGCTCGTCAGTGCATTTTGTATCAATTATTACAAACAGACAAAGATACCGGTAGTCGGTGTTTCCGCAAGCTGGGGAGGCACCTCTACCAATACATGGCTGAACCGCGGACTGGTCAAAGAGACGCAGCGGCGTGTCAGGCTGGCAAAGAAATATATGAAAAAGAAGGGTATTAAGATCCGCCATACTTATATGGTATGGTATCAGGGAGAATCCGATGCTGCACAGGGGCTGGAAGGCTGGCAGTACAACAACCGTATGAAGAAGATCTATACCAAGATGAAAAAGGTTGGCGTGGAAAAAGTGTTTATGATCCGGATCGGGCAGAATCAGGCTGCGATCGGACAGACGGATGAGATCGTAAAGGCGCAGAAAAAGCTTTGTAATACCAATAAAAACTTTATCATGGTATCAAAGTCAGCCTATCAGTTTGGCTTAAATCCGGGCACTTACCATTATGATGCGATCCACATCAACCAGACCGGTCTCAACAAGATCGGATATGAGTCCGGAAAGGCTGCGGGAAAATACGCGAAGAAGCATAAGTAAGCCGAGGCTTACAAAATATAAGTATCGATGAGCTCTGCAAGCCCATCATGTTCATGATCCAGTGCGGTAATAAAACCGGCACTGGATTTTACTGTTTCAGTGGCATTCTGCATTGCGGCGCCGAGCCCTGCGGCAAGGAGCATCGGGATATCATTTTCGGAATCACCGACAGCAATACTATCGCTGACAGGAACGGAAAGATAGTCGCACAGAAAACGCAGTGCATTGCCTTTACTTGCCTGTGCGGAGAAGATCTCCAGATACCCTGCGCCGGAAAACATTGTCTGTACGCCGTCTCCGAGTGCGGTCTGTATCTGCACACGGAACTGTTTCAGTGCGTCAGAACCGTCCAGACTCAGCGCCAGCATTTTAAAGGGAGGTCTGGACAATGCTTTTGTATAATCCGGTGCAAAGATTGCAGGAATCTTCACATGCGTCTGATAATGTAAAAGCTCCGGTGTTTCTTTTTCGCAGACGATCTCGTGATCGGTATAAGTCTGTAGATGGACATGGTACTGCTTTGCAAGTGCCTGTGCCCGCGGGATCAGCTCTATAGGCAGTCTGTCCTCCAGAACTGCTTTCTTTTCATTACAGTCATAGACCAGTGCACCGTTGTTAGCGATCACATAGGAGTATGGAAAATGAATGGAGAGACTTTCAAGGTAGGACTGCACCAAAAGGATGCCGTCGAGAGGGCGGCCGGAGCACAGGATCATGCCATGCCCTGCCTGTCCCATTTCCCGGAGCTTCCGGGCAAGAGTGGGAGAGATCGTTCCGTCCTTTCTGAGCAGTGTTCCGTCAATATCTGAAAATAGCAGCTTCGTCATTTGTAATTCCTTTCTGTCTGATATATAATGATGCAAGGGTCAAAAGTCATAGACCACGCTGTGCGGAGCACGTAACAATCCGTATAGCATCATTATAATTTAGCACAATACTAACATAGAAAAAATGACATTACAAGAAGGACAAGATCATGAAAAAACTATTCATCTATTTGCGTGAGTACAAAAAGGAATGCGTTTTTGCGCCGCTTTTTAAGATGCTGGAGGCATCCTTTGAACTGTTTGTACCGCTTGTCGTAGCGGCTATTATCGATACCGGTATTGCACATGCAGATAAGGGCTATGTCATCCGTATGTGCCTGCTTCTGTTTTTGCTTGCCCTCATCGGACTGACCTGCGCGGTAACGGCGCAGTATTTCAGTGCTAAGGCAGCGGTCGGCTTTGCAACAAAGCTCAGACATGCCCTGTTTTCCCATCTGCAGGGCCTTTCCTTTTCAGAGGTAGATACGATCGGAACTTCCACGATGATCACCCGTATGACGAGTGATATCAACCTGCTGCAGAATGGTGTCAATATGGCACTCAGACTGTTCCTGCGTTCTCCGTTCGTTGTATTCGGTGCCATGATCATGGCATTTACGATCGATTTTAAAGCAGCACTCAGCTTTGTCGGTGCGATCATTCTGTTATCGATCGTTGTCTTTGGAATCATGTATCTGAATATCCCGATGATGAAATCCGTACAGGCAAAGCTGGACGATGTTCTTTTGACCGCCAGAGAAAACCTGACAGGTATCCGTGTGATCCGCGCTTTCTGTAAGGAGGACGAAGAGCTGGCACGTTTCAGACAGAAAAACGAAGAACTGACCAGAATGCAGAAAAAGTCCGGTTCTATCTCAGGACTGACCAACCCGCTGACCTATGTCATCATCAACTTTGCAATCATCGTGCTCATCTGGACAGGTTCACTGCAGGTACAGAAGGGTATTCTGACACAGGGTCAGGTGGTAGCACTGTATAACTATATGTCACAGATCCTTGTCGAGCTGATCAAGCTCGCAAACCTGATCGTGACGATCAATAAAGCACTGGCAAGTGCAAACAGAATTTCAGATGTATTTGATATCCATTCTTCCATGGAATGGCAGGAAAAAGAAACGGAAGCAGAAGTGACAGATCCGGAAAATGCGGTTGTGTTCGATCATGTGTCACTGGCTTATCATGCAGACAGTGAGGCTGCTATTTCAGATGTTTCCTTTACGGCGAAAAAGGGAGAGATCATCGGTATTATCGGCGGAACAGGTTCCGGTAAGAGTTCGCTTGTCAATCTGATTCCGCGTTATTATGATGCAACACAGGGAAAGATCCTGATCGATGGCAAGAATGTAAAGAATTATACGAAAAAAGAACTGCAGAGACAGGTTGCCATGGTGCTACAGAAGGCAGTATTGTTCCAGGGCTCGATCGCAGAGAACCTGAAATGGGGAAAACGTGATGCAACGGAAGCAGAGATGCAGGAGGCGGCTGAGATCGCGCAGGCTGCGGATGTTGTGCGTGTCAAAGGCGGACTGAACGGGCAGATCTCCCAGGCGGGTAAAAACTTATCCGGCGGACAAAGACAGAGACTGACGATCGCCCGTGCGATCATGAAGCATGCGCCGATCCTTATTCTGGATGACAGTGCTTCCGCACTGGATATGGCAACGGATGCCAACCTCCGAAAAGCGATCCGCCGGATGCCCGATCATCCGACTGTGTTTATTGTGTCGCAGCGTACCAATGCCATTATGGATGCAGACCGGATCCTTGTGCTTGACGATGGTAAGCTGGTCGGAAAAGGAAAGCATGACGAACTGTTAAAGACATGTGAGATCTACCGTGAGATCTTTGAATCCCAGTATAAGAAAGGAGTGGAGTAAAATGAAACAGAAAGATGTTCTGAAAAAAGTCTGGAAATATCTGGAACATTACAGAATGCTGATCCTGTTATCCTTCCTCTTTTCTATTGCGGTTGTTGTACTGACCCTATATGTACCGATCCTGGTCGGCCGTGCCATTGACCAGATCGTAGAGACCGGTGTGCATTTCGGACCGATCAAGGGCTATCTGTTTGCGATCGGTGTCCTTGTTCTGATCACGGCTGTTCTGCAGTGGATCATGAACCAGATCAATAATAAAGTAACCTATCATGTAGTACGGGATATCCGGAAGGAAGCCTTTGACAAGCTGCAGAATCTGCCGTTGAAATATATAGATTCGCATTCTTACGGTGAGATCGTCAGTCGTATGATCACTGATGTGGATCAGTTCGCGGATGGCCTTCTGATGGGCTTTACACAGCTCTTTACCGGTATTGTGACCATTCTGGGAACACTGATCATCATGCTGACGCTGAATGTCGGCATTACCTGTGTGGTTGTTGTGGTAACACCGCTTTCGTTGTTTGTTGCCAACTTTATTGCGACACACACTTATACGATGTTCCGTGAGCAGTCGGTAACCAGAGGAGAGCAGACAGCATTGATCGATGAAATGATCGGAAATGCCAAGGTTGTAAAGGCATTCGGTCAGGAAGAGGAAGTGATCGCCCGGTTTGATGAGATCAACGACAGATTGCAGAAATGTTCGCTGAAAGCAATCTTTTATTCTTCCCTGACAAATCCAAGTACCCGTTTTATCAACGCTCTTGTATATGCAGGCGTCGGACTGACAGGTGCATTTGCTGTTATCGGCGGAAAGATGACAGTCGGGCTTTTGTCGAGCTTCTTAAGCTACTCTAATCAATATACAAAGCCGTTTAACGATGTATCCGCAGTCATTACGGAGCTGCAGAATGCCATTGCCTGTGCGGGCAGGATTTTTGAACTGATCGAGGAGAAGTCCCAGATCCCGGATGCGGAAGATGCAGCTGTGCTGTCAGATGCAAAGGGCAATGTAACGGCAGAACATGTATATTTCTCCTACACACCGGAGCAGCAGCTGATTCAGGATTTCAACCTTCAGGTACAGCCGGGACAAAATATTGCGATCGTAGGGCCCACAGGTTGTGGTAAGACAACGATCATCAACCTGCTGATGCGTTTTTATGATGTAAACAGCGGTAAGATCTGCGTCGATCAGACAGATATCCGTGATATGACAAGAAAGAGCCTGCGTTCTTCCTATGGTATGGTATTGCAGGAAACATGGCTGAAATCCGGTACGATCCGTGACAATATCAAAATGGGTAAGCCGGAGGCAACTGATGAGGAAATGATAGAAGCGGCAAAGGCAGCCTATGCTGATCCGTTTATCCGCCGTATGCCAAAGGGGTATGATACGGTGATCGGAGAAGACGGCGGTATGCTTTCACAGGGACAGAAGCAGCTTTTGTGTATTTCCCGTATCATGCTGGCACTTCCGCCTATGCTGATCCTGGATGAAGCAACCTCTTCCATCGACACGAGAACAGAGCTGAAGATCCAGAGTGCCTTTACACGTCTGATGGAAGGCAGAACAAGCTTTATCGTGGCGCACAGACTGTCTACGATCAAAGATGCGGATCTGATCCTTGTGATGAAAGACGGAAATATCATTGAACAGGGTAACCATGAACAGCTTCTGGCAAAGAAGGGCTTTTATGCACAACTGTATACAAGCTAAAATATCGTCCGTAAATAACCGGACAAGTATCCGCAACGGTTACTTAAGATACGATATACTTGTACCGTTGTGAAGAAAAGGGAGTCTGCATGAAAGAAAAAATAACAGACATTTTTATGAAATGTATCATAGCTCTGGCAGGTCTGATCCTGCTGGGGCTTAGTTTGTATGCGCTCCGTTATTCCTATCTTTTCCCGGTGGAATATCTGGAGATCGCAACCCCGCAGAAGGATTCTGTCTGGAAAACGGTGGTGGGAGCAGCAGCTTTGTTTTTTCTGCTGTTACTTGTCTCTTATGGAATCAGACAGGTTAATTATCGGAAACAGAAGCTGCTGCAGGCACTGCTTGCCCTTATGTTTGTGCTGGCAGCCTTTCTCTTTATACAGGACGGAACTGTCTATCAGGCGGGAAGCGATCCATGGTATATTTGTGACAGCGCGGCAAAGTTCATAGAAGGAGATTACAGTCCGCTGCAGGCAGGCGGTTATCTGGACCAGTATCCTTATCAGCTCGGACTGACCTTGTATACGGAGCTTGTTTTTCGTCTGACCGGTGTATGGAACGTAAAGGCACTTGTTTTTGCCAATCTGCTTGCTATGACGGCGGGACTTGTCTTCGGACAACTTTTTCTGAAAAAACTGCATGCTATCCGGCAGAGCAGCAGCTTTTCTGTCTGCTATCTGTTGTATCTGCCGATCTATCTGTATTTGCCCTTTTTATACGGAGAAGCTCTGGCAATCTGCTTTACCTTTGCCTTTTTATGGCAGCTTGCATCCTTTCTGGGTGATCGGAAAAAGCTGCGTATGCTGTGGCTGGGGGCTTTT
>ERZ791884.2202-NODE-2202-length-11421-cov-4.032729_pt1 | contig 11421 bp, 8 predicted proteins | sample MGYA00509941_ERZ791884 | MGnify/ENA primary metagenome ERZ791884 (study PRJEB30046, sample SAMN00792095) | human gut metagenome | study: EMG produced TPA metagenomics assembly of the A metagenome-wide association study of gut microbiota in type 2... | reverse complement strand
CTCGTCGACCGTCTGCACGACGCTGTCGGGCGGCAGGCCGCCGTCCTTGACAGAGAGATCCATACTGCCGCGCGAGGCGTACATGCGCGCGCCGATCTCGTCCGACGCGGCAAACTGCGCGCCAATGAGGTCGCCCGCGCCCGCAGGGAAGACATAGTGATGGTCGAAGCAGGTCGTGCAGCCGTGCTTCATCAGCTCGCCAAGGCCCGTGAGCGTCGAGAGGCGGATGACGTCCTCGTCGAGGTTTTTCCAGATCTCATAGAGCGTTTTGAGCCAGTCGAAGAGCTCCATGTTCTGTACTTCCGGCAGGTTGCGGGAAAAGACCTGATAGAGATGATGGTGCGTGTTGACAAGGCCGGGGTAGCAGAGCATGTGGCTCGCGTCAATCACCTTTTCCGCCTCCTGCGGCAGATTCTTACCGATCGCGCGGATGAATCCATCCTCAGCATACAGATCGACGTTTTCATAAACCGTGTCCGCGTCATCACACGACACCAGCGAACGAATGTTTTGAATGAGCAGAGTAGACATAGCAATACCTCTTAGACCCGCGCCAAACGCAGGCAGATTTAGTGAAAAATAGCAAGAAGCGCATTTTGCTGCCTCCAGCGGCAAAACAGCTCAAAAGCCTCGCAGAGTTTCACGCCGCGTACGGCGTGAAATAAATTGGAATTCGTCGCGGAGGACGACATGCGCGCTCTATTTTGCGCCGCGCACGGCGCAAATAAATTGAAATCCGTCGCGGAGGACGACATGCGCGTCCGCAGCGACACTTTGCAGCGATTGGAGCGGTGAGCGACAAGCGCTGAAATTTGTCTAAAACAAAAGCACCCATCGGGTGCTTTTGTTTTAAGATTTATCTCTCTTCGCGGAAGTAGCTCAGACCCAGCGATGCGGGCGGCTGATCCTCGCGCTTCTTGCGCAGCGACACGATGATCAGAACGACCAGCGTGACGACGTAGGGGAGCATCTTGTAGAGCTCCTTGATGGCAAGGTTGGTGCCGGTGGGGATGAAGATATAGAGGATGTAGAACCCGCCGAACAGGATGGAGGCCAGCACGCTGACGTTCGGACGCCAGATCGTGAAGATGACGAGCGCGATGGCGAGCCAGCCGCGGTCGCCGAAGGCGTTGTTGGACCAGACGCCGCAGGCGTAGTCCATGACGTAATACAGGCCGCCGAGACCCGCGATCATGCTGCCGATGCAGGTGGCGAGGTATTTGTACTTCGTCACGTTGATGCCGGCTGCGTCCGCCGTCGCCGCGCTCTCGCCCACGGCGCGCAGGTGAAGACCCGTGCGGGTGTGCTTGAGGAAGTACGACGCGAACAATGCGATGACGATGGCGAGGTAGGCAAGGAAGCCGTAGGACAGGAAAACCTGACCGAACCAGCCGCCGACATTCAGAGATTTGCTGAAATAGGCGCTCGTCGCGCTCAGCGCGATGGAGGGGACTTCACTGTCGGTCAGCTTGATGAGCGAGCCGCCGAAGAAGTTGCCGATGCCGACGCCGAACGTCGTGAGCGCAAGACCCGTGACGTTCTGGTTGGCGCGCAGCGTAACGGTCAGCAGGCAGTAGAGAAGGCCCATCAGAAGCGAGCCCAAAAGCGAGCAGAGCATCGGGATACCGATGGCGAGGAACGCGTTCATGTCGGCAGCCGGGGTGGACTGCTCGTAGAAGAACGCGCCGATGACGCCGCAGATACCGCCGACGTACATCACGCCCGGAATGCCGAGGTTCAGGTTGCCGGACTTTTCCGTCAGGATCTCACCGGTGCTGCCGTAGAGCAGGGGAATGCCCTGCATGACCGCACGGGGAAGAAAAGCAGTTAGATCAAATATCATTGCTTCACGCCTCCTTCTTGCTCTTGCGCAGGCTGACCTTGTAGCTGATGAAAAACTCGCTGCCGATGATGAAGAACAGGATGATGCCCGTCAGGATATCGGCGAAGGAGTGGTTCAGGCCGAACACGCTGGAGATCTCGCTCGCGCCGCGGCTCAGAACCACGATAAGAAGGCTCGTGAAGATCATCATGATGGGGTTGAACTTGGCCATCCAGGAGACCATGACCGCTGTGAAGCCGCGTCCGCCGACGATGGTGGTGGTCAGCGTGTGGTCCGTACCGGCGGTGAGCAGCAGGCCGATGAGGCCGCAGATCGCGCCGGAGAGGATCATCGTGCGCACGATGACGCGCTCGACCTTGATGCCCGCATAGCTCGCGGTGCGCTGGCTCTCACCGACAACGGCGATCTCATAGCCGTGCTTGCTGTAATTGAGATAGATATACATAACGCCCGTGAGGATCGCCACAAGCAGGATCGGGAGGAGATAGCGCTGGCCGCCGAGAACGGGGAGCCAGCCGGCCTCGGTATTCTGGTTGATGATACCGATCTTGCCCGAGCCCTTGGGAACCTCCCACACGATGATAAAGAACGCGGCGAGCTGCGTCGCGATGTAGTTCATCATGAGCGTGAAGAGCGTTTCGTTCGTGTTCCACTTGGCCTTGAAGATACCGGGGAGGAAGCCCCATAGCGCGCCTGCCGCGACGGAGGCGATGATCATAATGACGATGAGAAGACCGTTGGGGATCTTGCCGCCAAGGCAGATCATGCAGGCCGCGGTGGCAAGGCAGCCGATGAGCACCTGACCCTCGGCACCGATGTTCCAGAAGCGCATCTTGAACGCGGGCGTGACCGCGAGCGAGATGCCGAGCAGGATCGCGAGGTTATGGAACGTGACCCAGCTCTTGCGCGACGTACCGAACGCGCCGTAGAGGATCGTGGAGTAGACCTTGATGGGATTTTCACCCGTCAGCAGCGTTGTGACGATCGCGCAGACGATCAAAGCGAGCACGATCGCGCCGCCGCGGATCAAAACGGCCTTGTACCAGGGGAGCGTATCGCGCTTGGCGATGTGGAAGAGCGACTGTTTCTTATTCATCCTTGTTGCCTCCCCTCACGAGCGTCATCAGTGCGCCGACCTCGCGCTTGTCGGTCTTTCTGGCATCGACCACGCCGGAGACCTGACCGCCGCAGAGAACGACGATGCGGTCGCACAGCTCAAGCAGCACGTCGAGGTCTTCGCCGACATAGACGACAGCGACGCCGCGCATCTTCTGCTCTGTCAGCAGGTTGTAAATGGTATAGGAGGTGTTGATGTCCAGGCCGCGCACGGCGTAAGCGGTCATCAGCACGGCGGGGGACTGGGCGATCTCGCGTCCGACAAGCACCTTCTGCACGTTGCCGCCGGACATGCGGCGCACGGGGAAGGACGTGCTGGGCGTGACGACGCCGAGCTCTTCCCAGATGCGGTTGGCGAGCGCTTCGGGATCCTTGCGGTCAAGGAACAGACCCTTACCCTTGCGCCAGGAGCGCAGCATCATGTTGCCCGTCATGCCCATCGAGCCGACCAGGCCCATGCCGAGTCGGTCTTCGGGGACGAACGACATCGAAATGCCGCTCTTGCGGATCTTCATCGGGTCGAGACCGACGAGTTCCTTTTCCTTGCCGCCGTCGGGCGGATAGAACGTGACATGGCCGGAGGCAACGGGGTAGAGGCCCGCAATGGACTCGAGCAGCTCGCGCTGGCCGCTGCCTGCGACGCCCGCGATGCCGAGCACCTCGCCCGCGTTGATGGTGAAGCTGACATCGTCCAGACGCTTGACGCCAAGCTCGTCGTAAGCCGTCAGGCCTTCGATGACGAGGCGCTTTTCAACGTCCTTCGGCTCGGGGCGGCTGATGTTCAGGCTCACCGTGTGGCCGACCATCATGTCGGTCAGCGATTGCTGGTCAGCGTCCTTGGTGGCGACGTCACCGACGTATTCGCCCTTGCGCAGCACGGCCACGCGGTCGGACACGTCGAGCACCTCGTGCAGCTTATGCGTGATGATAATGAGGGACTTGCCGTCGGCCTTCATGTTTCGCATGATGGCGAAGAGCTTGTCCGTCTCCTGCGGGGTGAGCACTGCGGTCGGCTCGTCCAGAATGAGGATGTCCGCCCCGCGGTAGAGCACCTTGACGATCTCGACGGTCTGCTTCTGCGAAACGGACATGTCGTAGATCTTCTGATTGGGGTCGATGTCGAACCCGTATTTGTCGCAGATCTCTTTGACCTTTTTGCTGGCTTCGGCAATGTCGAGCTTGCCTTCAAGGCCGAGGATGATATTCTCCGTTGCGGTGAAAAGATCAACGAGCTTGAAGTGCTGGTGGATCATACCGATGCCGTGTTCGAACGCATCCTTGGGGGAGGCGATCGTGACGGGTTCGCCGTGAATGTAGATTTGCCCCTCGTCGGGGAAATAGATGCCGGAGAGCATGTTCATCAGCGTCGTCTTGCCGCTGCCGTTTTCGCCGAGCAGCGACAGGATCTCGCCCTCGTGCAGCTCAAGGTTGATGGCGTTGTTCGCCACCACTTTGCCGAACCGCTTCGTGACATTCTCCATTTTAACTGCGCATGCAGTTCCCAAGGCGGTCACCCCTTTTTCCGCTGGAGGGCACAGGAAGAAAACCCCGCAGCATTGTATTTGTACAAGTCATATATTAGCATAATTGAACGGCGTTGTAAATGTAAAACAGAAAAAAACACAAAAAAAATTAGAAGTGTACAAAAATTTTTAGCAAAATAGCGAAAAGTGCCATAAAAAGAAAAAAGATATCGGGCTGCCCGAAGGCAGCCCGATATGTAGTAGCAGAAACAATTAGCCGAAATTAGTATCCAGCAGATCAATGCCGTCGATCATGAGCTGGAAGTACGGGGCGGAACGGGCGGTGGACTCAGCCAGATAACCGTCCTGGACAACCTCGGTGTCGGGCGTGTAGTCGGGATCGGTGTCGACGTCAGCCATGTAAGAGGTGACAGGCTGGCCGTCCACGGTGAAGGTGGAGCAGTCGAAGACGTGGAGCTCGCCGCTCTCGAGCTTGGCGGTCGCATCGGCAATGGCCTCAGCGGTGCCCTCGGCAGCAACGTTCTCGTTCAGGTCGGTCAGCACGACGGAGCCGGTCGCAAGAGTGCCGGTCCAGTCGGCGTCGATGGCCTCGCCGTTCATGGCAGCGGTGATGGCATACTCATAGTAGGGGGCCCAGTCGATGCGGGAGGAGATCAGATAGGTGTTGGGGCAGGCGGCCTCGGTGGAACCGTTGTAGGAAACATCGGGAACACCGGCGGTCTCGCAAGCGGTGGGAGCGCCCATGGAGTCGGCGTGCTGGCTGATGAGCTTGCAGCCGTTCTTGATGAGCTTCTGCGCGCCTTCCTTCTCGGCGGTCTCGTCATACCAGCTGCCGGTGAAGGTGACTTCCATCGTGGCAGTGGGGCAGACGGAGCGAGCGCCCAGGAAGAAGGAGGTGTAGCCGGAGATAACCTCGGCATAGGTGAAGGCGCCGACGTAGCCGATCTTGGCCTCGTCTGCGGTGAACTCACCGTTGGCGATCATCTCGTTGAGCTTCATACCGGCAGCGATACCGGCGAGGTAACGGCCCTCATAGATGGAAGCGAAGGCGTTGTGGTAGTTGGAGAGACCCTCGGTGTGCGCCTTGGTGCCGGTGGAGTGGCAGAACTGCACGTCGGGGAAGTCCTTCGCGGCCTGGATCATGTAGTCCTCGTGACCGAAGGAGTCGGCGAAGATGATGTTGCAGCCGGCGTCGGCGAGCTCAGCGGCCTTGTCGTAGCACTCCTGACCTTCGGGAACGTTGGTCACGATGGTGTACTCGACGCCGAGCTTCTCGCAGGCGGCCTTAGCAGCGTTGATGAAGTTGAGGTCGTAGGTAGAGTTTTCGTCGTGGAGCATGATGAAGCCGACCTTGAAATCGGTGACTTCGTTGTTGTCCTGATCGTCGGTGTTGGTATCGTCCTTCTTATCGCCGCAGGCGACGAGGGCGAGGACCATCACGAGACTCAGGAGCAGTGCAAGGAACTTCTTCATTTCGGTAAATCCTCCTTAAATTTTACGGCAATCAAAAGATTTGAATACCGTTATCACCATGATACATAAAAAAGAAAAATTTAGCAACAGGAAAAAGAAAAAATGAGGGTCAAACTTGACCAAAAAAGCAGCATGAATTTTTGTCCATAGCGGAGAAAGCACGAAAAAAAGGGCCCGCTTTTTGAAACGGACCCTTTTTAGGAAGGTTTGGCGGGATTTACATCTGCACGCGGGTGCCGGTCTTGCCTTCGATGCCCTCGGCTGCCTTTTCCAGCAGCGTGATGAGCGCGACGCGGCCAGGCTTGCTTTCGGCGAACGACATGGCGGCCTGGACCTTCGGCAGCATGGAGCCGGGGGCGAACTGCTTTTCGTCGATATACTTGCGCGCCTCGTCCGGCGTCAGGGTGTCGAGACCCTTCTGATCGGGCTTGCCGAAGTTGATGGCGACCTTCTCGACCGCCGTCAGGATGACGAGCATATCAGCATCGAGGAGCTCGGCGAGCTTGGCGGAGGCGAAGTCCTTGTCGATGACCGCGGGCGTGCCGTAGAGCTTGCCGTCACGGCGCACGACGGGGATACCGCCGCCGCCGACGGTGATGACGACCGTGCCGTTGTCAACAAGCGCCTTGACGGTGTTCTTTTCGATGACGTCGATCGGCTTGGGGGAGGGGACGACCTGACGGTAGCCGCGGCCTGCGTCCTCGACCATCGTGTAGCCCTTTTCCGCGGCGATGCGGTCGGCGGTCTCCTTGTCGTAGAATGCGCCGACGGGCTTGGTCGGATGCTGGAAAGCGGGGTCAGCCTCGTCGACGAGCACCTGCGTCACGACGGTCGCGACGTCCTTGTTCATGCCGCGGGAGGCGAGCTCGTTGCCGATGGCGTTCTGCAGGTGGTAGCCGATATAGCCCTGGCTCATCGCGCCGCACTCGGGGAAGGGCATGTCGGACTTGATGGCCTTGGCCTCGGCGGCGGTGGCCATGCCGAGGTTGATCATGCCGACCTGCGGGCCGTTGCCGTGGGCGATGATGACCTCGCTGCCCTGCGCGATCAGATCGACGATGGGCTTTGCGGTCTCGGTGACGAGGGCGAGCTGCTCGTAGGGGGTGTTGCCCAGCGCGTTGCCGCCGAGGGCGATGACGATTCTTTTGCTCATGATGACTATCTCTCCTTTGATTTTTTGAAAACTCTCTTCTCTCAAAAGCGGCTGACAAAAGCGGCTGACCCGCCTTTTTACATATGAAATGCGCCTTAGAACATCTTGCGCTCTTCGCCGGACTTGTCCATCTCCATCAGCGCGCGGACGGGGTCTTTGACCTGCGCGAGGAACATCATTGCGGCGATGATATAGGGCTTGTAGGAGGCCTGCTTGTAGAGGGGGACGATGTAGCGGTCGAACACGCTGTTGTCGACCTCGCCCTCAGGGCAGGAAAGACCGGTGATGTCGGCGGGCAGGCAGTGGAGATAGAGCGCCTTGCCGTCCTTGGTGAGCTTCATCATCTCTTCGGTGCAGGCCCAGTCCTTGTGCTCGGAGTTCTGCGCGAGCAGCTTTTTCTCCAGCTCGTCGATGCCGTCCTTGTCGCCGGCCTGATAGAGCTTCGTGCGCTCCTCCATGGCCTTGAACGGCGCCCAGGACTTGGGATAGACGATGTCGGCGTCCTTGAAGGCTTCCTTCATGTCGTTGCACTTCTTGAAGCTGCCGCCGGTGGCCGCCGCGTTCTTCTTGGCGATCTCCTCGACCTCGGGCATGACCTCGTAGCCTTCGGGGTGAGCGAGGGTGACATCCATGCCGAAGCGGGTGAAGAGGCCGATAACGCCCTGCGGGACGGAGAGGGGCTTGCCGTAGCTCGGGGAATAGGCCCATGTCATGGCGACCTTCTTGCCCTTGAGGTTCTCCACGCCGCCGAAGTAGTGGATAATGTGGAGCATATCGGCCATGCACTGCGTCGGGTGGTCGACGTCGCACTGGAGGTTCACAAGCGTCGGGCGCTGTTCGAGGATGCCGTCGCGGTAGCCCTCTTCGAGCGCGTCCATGAAGGTCTTCTGATACTTGTGGCCCTCGCCGATGAACATATCGTCGCGAATGCCGATGACGTCGGCCATGAACGAGACCATGTTCGCCGTCTCGCGCACGGTCTCGCCGTGTGCGATCTGGGACTTCTTTTCATCGAGCACCTGCTCCTCAAGACCCAGCAGGTTGCACGCGGAGGCAAACGAGAAGCGCGTGCGCGTGGAGTTGTCGCGGAAGATCGAAATGCCGAGGCCGGAATTGAAGATCTTCGTGTTCTTGTTGCGCTCGCGCAGGTCGCGCAGCGCGTCGGCCACGGTGAAGACCGCGTCGATCTCCTCGTCGCTCTTGTCCCACGTCCAGTAGAAGTCGCTCTTGTACATGTTATTGATGTGCAGCGTCTCAAGGTGGCGTGCCAGTTCAACAGTCTTGCTCATAGATAATTTTCTCCTTTATTTTATAGTATATTAAAAATCGTTTGAATATTTGCGCCGCGCACGGCGCAAATGATCTTGATCCGTTTTTTGCCGCGACATGCGCGTGGCAAAAAACACTTCTCACGCAGCGCGCGTCGAGCCAAAGGCGAGGCGCGAAGCGGAGTGCAGCCTCTTAATATCAAATGACGGGCGAAGCACGTTATTTGATATTATTGCCCGTTAACTCCTGACGGAAGGAGGTGGCAGAGCCGTCCTTGTTCTCGGGCTTGTAGAGACCGGGGACAGCCGCGTACAGCGCCGCGCAGGTGACGAGGTCCTGCTTCCAGGTGATCTCGTTGGGCGCGTGGGCCTGAGATTCAGCGCCGGGGCCGAAGCCGACGCAGGGGATGCCGTAGCGGCCCTGAATAGAAACGCCGTTCGTGGAGAACGTCCACTTGTCAGTTAAGGGACGGCCAGTGCGCGTGGACATGGCTTTTTCGTCCGCGCCGATGCGCTCGGTGCCCCAGAGAGCGTGGTGCGCGTCGACGAGCGCCTGCACGTGGGGAGCGGTCTCCTTGTTGATCCAGGTGGGGAAGAAAGCCTCGGTCTCGTAGACGTGGCCGGTCCAGGACGGACGGTCGTACATGTACATGGAGACCTTGATGTCGTTCGCGTACTTCTTGCACGCGGGCAGGTCTTCAATCTCCTTCAGGCAGGACTGATAGGTCTCGCCTGCGGTCATGCGGCGGTCGATGGAGATCGAGCAGCTGTCGGCGACAGCGCAGCGGGAGGGAGAGGTGAAGAAGATCTGGCTCGTGGTGCAGGTGCCGCGGCCAAGGAAGCGCGCATCCTCCCAATGCTCAGGATTATACTTTGGATCGAGCATCTTGACAAGGCCTTTGATCTCCTTGTCGTCAGCGGCGTCGTTCTCGTTCAGGTCGCGCACGTTGAGCAGCACCTCGGCCATCTTGTGGATGGCGTTGTCGCCGCGCTCGGGGGCGGATCCGTGGCAGGAGACGCCGTGCATGTCGACGCGGATCTCCATGCGGCCGCGGTGACCGCGGTAGATGCCGCCGTCGGTCGGCTCGGTGGAGATGACGAATTCGATCTGGTTTCTCGCATCCTCGGGGCCCTTGAAGTATTCGTTGACGATGGACTGCCAGCACATGCCGTCGCAGTCCTCCTCCTGCACGGAGCCGACGACCATGATCTTGTAGCCCTCGGGAATGAGGCCGAGGTCCTTCATGATCTTCGTGCCGTAGGCCGCCGCAGCCATGCCGCCCTCCTGGTCGCTGCCGCCGCGGCCGTAGATGACCTTGTCATCCTCGTAGCCCTCGTACGGGTCGTGCGTCCAGTTTTCGCGGTTGCCGATGCCGACGGTGTCGATGTGGGAGTCGATGGCGATGATCTTATCGCCCGAGCCCATCCAGCCGATGACGTTGCCGAGCGCGTCGAACTCGACCTTATCGTAACCGAGCTTCTTCATCTCCTCGGCGATGCGGTGGGCGACGCCCTTTTCCTCACAGCTCTCGCTGGGGATGGCGATCATATCACGCAGGAAGCGGGTCATATCGGGGCCGTAGGCCTGTGCGGCTTTCTTGATGGCTTCGAAATCCATGGTAAAACCTCCGTTAAAAGTAATAGTATTTTCTATCGATCGGGGTCAATTTTCTGTTACACTGTCCTTATCATAGCATAAGAACGGCAGTTGTCAAACAAAAAATTTGCATTTCAAAAATTTTTTAAGAAAGTGATTGCAATTCGATCAATTTATGGTATTATAGGGATGAAAGAACATGCCCGTTCCGATGGAAAGCTGTGCAATTTGCACAGCAAAATAGGGCGGACGGGCGATCAGAGGAGGGATAGACCATAGAAGCCGCAACGCTGAAGACACTGGAGCAGGTCGCAAAGGGCATCGCCGCGACCTTTGGCAGCCATTGCGAGGTGGTGATCCACGATGTGGGCGCCAAGCACCCCGAGCATTCCATCGTTGCCATCGAGAACGGCCACGTCACAGGCCGCAAGGTGGGCGACGGCGCGTCGCACGTTGTTTTAGAGCAGGTGCGTCAGGCCGACGCGCAGCCGAGCGACCACTTGAGCTACCTCACCAAAACGCCGGACGGGAAGATCCTCAAGTCCTCTACCATGTATATCCGCGGCAGGAACGGCAAGGTGGTTGCAATCCTTGGCATCAATTACGACATTTCCTCGCTCCTGATGGTCGAGGATGCGGTGCACGAGTTGATCGACACAAAGGATAAGACGCAGGGCGAGCCGGAAAAGATCGTCAACGTCAATGACCTGCTTGACGAGCTGATCGCCCAGTCGGTCGCGCTTGTCGGTAAACCCGTCGCGCTGATGAACAAGGAAGATAAGATGCGCGCCATCGGTTTTTTGAGCCAGAACGGAGCATTCCTCGTCACAAAGTCCGGAGACAAGATCGCAAAATACTTCGGCATATCCAAATACACACTATATTCTTATATTGACAAACAACAGGAGGAGAAGTGAACCATGGGCAAGATCGATTTGACCATCAACAAGACCGGCCTACAGCACAACATTGAGAAGGCCAAGGAAAACAACGTTATCATCCCGACCATCGCGCAGATGCAGCATCCTGAGACCATCCCTGAGAAAATTCAGGAAAAGCTCAAGACCGTCGGCCTGTGGGATGTGAATCCCCTGAACCTCTTCCGCATCACGTGGAAGAACGAGGCCAAGGAGTCCGGCGGCCTCTATCAGGCCGTGCCGAATTATGTTGAAATTCCGTCCGAGCTCTCCGGCGTTCCCTGCCGCATCCTCGCCATGGCGGGCAAGTGGTTCCCCACGGGCTGCCACAAGGTCGGCGCTTCGTTCGGCTGCCTCGCCCCGCGCCTCGTCACCGGCCAGTTCGACGCGACGTATCATCATGCCGTGTGGCCCTCCACCGGTAACTACTGCCGCGGCGGCGCGTTCAACTCGAAGCTCCTCGCCGTCGACTCCGTCGCCATTCTCCCCGCGGAGATGAGCAAGGAGCGCTTCGACTGGCTCTCCAAGATTGCCGGTCAGGTCATTTATCCAAATATTTATAATATTCAC
>ERZ791884.2201-NODE-2201-length-11423-cov-2.869986_pt1 | contig 11423 bp, 8 predicted proteins | sample MGYA00509941_ERZ791884 | MGnify/ENA primary metagenome ERZ791884 (study PRJEB30046, sample SAMN00792095) | human gut metagenome | study: EMG produced TPA metagenomics assembly of the A metagenome-wide association study of gut microbiota in type 2... | reverse complement strand
GCCCTTGCTGGAGAGCATGGCCCACTCCAGGTCGAAGTAGCCGTGACCCTTGCCGAAGCGGATGCCACTGGGGGTGATGGCGGAAGCACCGGTGACCATCATGTCGATGTGGCCTACGGATTCTTTCAGCTGAGCCAGGGTCTGATGCTTCCAGTAGCGGGACACACCATCCAGCAGGGAGGCGACCTCCTCCTTCCCCTCGGGGATCTGGCCGGGACGGATCAGGAAGAAGCCCCGGGTGATGCCGTAGTTGGTCATGACCACAGTCTTCTTATCCCGGAAAGCCTGCTCCCGCAGTGTCTCCAGGTTGTTGTCCGGGGTAATGAAGATGACCTTCGCGTTCTTGTACATGTCTGTGGCGGTTAGCAGGGCCGTGCCCTTTTCGCTACCCTCGTAGTCGCAGATGAACTCGGAAAACTGCCAGCTGAACTTGGAGTCAGGTCTTGCTACCTTCAGCAACTCTTCCCAGATCCGAACTCGCTCGGTCTTGGCATCGACTTTCATTTCCATATTGGATACCCCTTTTCTATATTTTTATAGTAATTTAAACCAGTTAGCGCACGGCTTGTCCCATGTGCTGCAGAGGCGAAGCAAGGTGTTACCTCTAAAAAACTTGGGATAGTATAGCATATCTTTTTCAGAATGTCATGTCCGAATACGACAAAATCCATCTCGATCTGACAGCCTCGCACCGATGAATTAAACAATGGCGGCACATCAAGCCTACTCCCCAGAATCCTTCAGCAATTGGTAGGCCTTTTGATGACGGATGCCTCACCGGCCGCAAAAAGAGTCTCGGAAGTGTCTGCTTCGGGAGCTTTTTTCGCATAAGCGTCAAATCTAATCGCATGTAAAACCTAAGACTGGCGGTTTACAGATACTTTGAAATGCTGGTCGGGCACAATGTATTGGACTTCAAAATTATCCAAAGAGACATAAAACAGATGAAACGGACATTGATGCCTTGGGATGAATGGTTTCGGCGCATGTTCCGAATGTACATCTGGAAGCAGTGGAAGGAACCCAAAACGAAGGTGGTTAATCTGAGAAAACTGGGCATCCCGGCCGATAAGACTTACCAGTGGGGCAATTCCAGACTTGGCTTTTGGCGTATGGCCGGGAGCCCGGTGATTCAGCGTTCCATTACAAACGAAAGACTCGCAGCAACGGGATACTTTAGTATCCTCAACTACTACGAGTCCCTACACTTATGCGGTTGAACCCCCGTGTGTACCGACCGGTACACACGGTGGTGTTATCCTGAATTCCGGGTAATCATAAAGTCGGGATAAGTGTTGTGAGAGGTCGGCTCTCTATTCGGAGAATCTCCTACTCGATTTATGCCATTTATCTTAATTTCTGGAGCGAGAATCGAATTGCATTGCTGACGTCCTCGGTCCACTCGATCAGCACATTGACACCGTTCCGCGTGACCTCCGCGAATTCTTCCAGGTGGTCAAGGCGGCTGTCAATAGAATCTAATCGCTTGTCAATGGATTGAAAATGCTTATCGATGGACTGAAATTGTTTGTCGATTGCATCAGATTTTTTGCCGATCGCATCTAACAGTTTCTCATTCGTCATCGTCGCATCACCTCACGGGTTCATTATACGGGGAAGCTTCCGGTAGTCAAGGCACGGTTTCGGCTCCTTGTCACAATGCGAAATGACGCTTTGGGAGAGGAGCGTGGGGAAGATGCCCTCGTATCTTCCGCCTGCGAAGCAGGCCTTCCAATCACGGCTGCGGCTGGTGGACGATGCCCGCGAACAGCGGTAGGCCGTCAGTCCCGGTGATGGCGAACACGAAGGGACGGTTCAGAATGAAGTCCACTTCCTCCTCCGGCGGGGCGGCTGTGCCGCACACCATCATAACGGTATAGGCCGCGGCGGTGACGCCTTCCTCGTCAACGGTCACGCGGGCGGCGTGTTGGGCCTGGGAGAGATAGGCCGCCGTATCGTCGGTCATGGGGGAAAAGTCCGAGACCGCCGGATCAAAGACGTCCGTGATGCCCAGAGATTTCAGACTGTCGGCCAGATCCAGATCCGACGCTATGTCGAACTTCGGCAGAGCGAGGTTAACGATGAGGTATTTGCTCTCCACGCTCTCGCCGCCGCTGAGTAGGAAGTCCATCGTCGGCTCGTCAGCCAGCAGCTCCTCCGGCGTAACGCCCTCGTCCGGCAGCAGGAACCACATGGCACCGCTGCCCTCCAGCGGCTTGGAAACCGCGGAGAAGCGGTCGCTCCAGTAATAGGTGTTCGTCCCGCGCTGACGCATGAAGTCACAGGTCGTATCGCCGTTGTCGGCGTGGAAGGTATCCGGCACGGTGTTGGCTTCGGAGAACTCGCCGCTCCACTTGGCCCGGAAATAGATGGTGGACGCCAGCGCGAGGATCGTTTCCTGATCCATCGTCAGGCCGGAGGCTTGCTCCTTCAGAAGCCCGCCGGTCTGCTGGTCGATCCAGTCCTGAAGCGCCTTGTCAAAGGCGGCGGAGCCCATTTCACCCCGGAAGGACGAGGCGTAATAATACCTTGCCAGTGCGTCCATGGTTTCCTGCTGAAAGCTGATCTTGTCATTGAGCCACAGGGAGTCGGCCAGAATACTGGTCACCGCGCCATCGTCGCAGTAGTTAGCGTTCCAGACAGCGGCGGCCTCGGCCCGGAGGGCGTCCACATCGCCGCTGCCCAGCAGGGCGAGGATCTGCTCCCGGCTCTCGCCGCCTGTCACCTCCGCCAGCATAGCGAGGGCCATGTAGAGGTTGATGGGGGAGCAGACCTTGTTCTCTCCGCTGCCGCCGGTGAGAAGCTGGGGGATGACGGCGCGGAGGTAGCCGTCCAGCGCGTCCGTATAGCCCTCCGGCTGATCCGTCTGCTTTCTGCGGTCTGCCTGCCATGCGTCATAAACCTTATTGAAACCGTCACTGTCAAAGTCTCCGTTGGGTCTGCTGAACTTGGCCTCGTCCGGGTACTGCGCCATTTGGGGATACTGCGGGGCGGCCAGCTGGTATTTGCTGACGGTTTTGGTCTCGGGCTGCGCGCAGGCGGTCAGGGAAATCAGGCTGACCGCGGCAAGGAGAAGAGCGAAGATCCGTTTCATAAGAAGTACCTCCATCTGAAAAAATGAAAACGACCGTCTACATTGATATAGACGGTCGTTTTTCAAAAAAGTTTCACAAAATATCAATTTTCATACCGGGTCCAGTCGGGATCCTTGGTCAGTCTGGTCCAGGTCTCGTAGCTGTCGGCCTTGTGCCTGTAATCGTGGGAGTTGGTAGCCTCCTGAATGGCCAGATAGAACCAGTCACCGGGCCTGCAATCCGGCCAGACGTTCATGCCGGGCAGCAGATCGCTGGGGTCCTCCGGGACCCGGTTCAGCATCCGGTTGATCATGGTCACGGCCTGGGCGCGGGTGATATAGGCGTCAGGGCGGAAGGTGCCGTCCTGGAAGCCGCTGATCCAGCCTAACTCTGCCGCCCGCTCGATATACGCCTTGGCCCAATGACCCTTGATGTCGGAGAAGGTGCGGCTGCCGTTGCTCTTGCCGGTGTCGAACCGGGCGCAGATGGCGGCAAATTGGGCTCGGGTAATGGGATCTCCGGGGCCGAAGGCTGCGGCATCATAGCCCCGGACGATGTCCAGTCCCGTCATGGTGGAGATGGCGGTGTTGGCCCAGTGACCGTCCGGTACGTCAGTGTAGGTGCAGCCGGTCAGCAAGTTGGCATCACGGACGGAGTCCTTCAGCAGGCGGAAGAAGATGGTGGCTACGCCTGCCCGCGTCATGCTGTCATTGGGACGGACTGTACCGTCTGGCCCACCGACGATATAGGCATAGTGATTATCGGTGAACAGCGCAGGCACTGCGGCCTCGGCATTGTAAACAGTGATCCTGCTGTTTTTACTTGTATTGGTCGGGTGCTTGCCCCCATCCAATCGGTAGCCCTCAGGCGGTACGGTCTCGACCCAGTAGTAATCGCCGCTTTGGGAGACCTCTGCCTGTGTCCAGCCGTACCGGTTGGTCTCATAGACGCCGAGCCTTGTATCGGATCGGGCCCCGACACGCCACAGCTCAAATTTCGCGCCGCTCAGCGGCGTACTGTCCCCGGCATCAAGCTTGGTGAGCCGGAGCGTGTAGCCGGTGTCGCCGCCATCACCGGAGCTGTTCCTTGTCCATTGCGCATAGAGGACCACGTTGCCGGTCATTGTGATCCGGTCGCCGGCCTTATAGGGAGCGCCGCTTCCGTCCGGCTCGGTGTTCCAGCCGGTGAAGGTACAGCCGTCGCGTGTATAGCCATTTGCCTTTACCGTGGCTATTTCACCGGGAGTGTAGGCCGTGGCGTCGGCGGTCCTGCCAGAGTCAGCACCGTTTCCGCGGTAGGTCACGGTGAAGGTCTGGGCGGTCATCTTGGTCTGGCAGACATTGGCGGGAATCATAATGGGGAGCGGAGTGCCGCTAACAGAAATCGCACCCTCGATATGGCCCGTGGTGTTCAGATATTCACCGGCGGTGAAATCCGCTGCCTCCAGCACACCGGTTCCCGACAGAGTCATGACGACCGAGGTCTTATCCTTGACCGCAGTTGCCCAATTGGTCACCGGTTTGCAGACGACCGTGATCGTGTGACCGTCGGGGCTAACCGTGATCTTGCTTTCATCCACCTCGAGGATGCCGGCGCCGTCAAAGTCGTAGAGGAACTTGCCGTCAGCGTCTGTTTTCGCCGTCAGGCGGTTGTCCAGCTCCACCACAAAGGTCATCGGCACGCCGATTGGGGCAGTATTCAGCATACTGAGCAGGCTGTCCGACATGGTGTAGGTCACGGTATAGGGGACCTCATAGGTCGCGGCATCAGAGGTCTTCGCAATTTCTGTAGGGCCTGAGATGACGACGCTGCCGAAGTCGGTGGTGGGCTGTGCCAGCGCCACCGCGCAGCCGTTCGTATAGCCGTTGGGAAGTGTCAGACGGATGCCGTCGTCAGTAATTTTTGTGCTGTATACCCTGACCTCCGCGCCGGACACCGGTTTACCGTCCGCACCGGTCTCCTGTACCAGCGCGTAGACCGGAAGTGCTTTGTTGAAGGTCAGCCCGCCCACTGTCAGCTCGGCCGCGCCGTCCCGCTGCGCCCAGAAGGTGGCGAGGGGAGCGTTCCAGCCGTTCGCATCAGCCTTGCCGGACAAGGCGGTCACACTCTCTTTGCTGGCGTTGCCCAACTTGATGTCCAAACTGTTCTCCGCGGGGGTGACGGTCTTGGCATCCTGTGCCATGGCCACAAGGCCGCTCTCCAAATCAAAACGGTCGGAGATGTAAACATGGCCTTTGCTTGGCGAGGCAGATACATTTGCTGCAAGCGTGACGCTTTGCGCCTTGCCTGCCTTCAGCTCCACGGTCGGCGTTTTGTACTCAACATAAATTCCGGCCTCTTTGCCTGTTTTGGAGGTATTGCCCGTCACCTCGCCGCCGTTCATTATGAACTTGGCGCTGTCTTTGTGCACTTGTACCGCGCCGCATGGACCGCTGTTTCCGCTGATCGTGCCGCCATTCATGGTGAAAGAGCAGTTACCCTGCTGCAGTTCGACGGCCGCGCCGTATTTGCTGCCATTGTTGGTGTTGTTGCAGATCTCACCGCCCGGCTCCAGCGTCGCATGGGAAGCAGCGCCGTTGGTGACAATATAAAGTGCCGCGCAGTTGCCGGTGGAGGTGTTGTCATTGATCTTGCCGTAAACCTTGAAATGTGCACCCGCGCGCAGATAGACGACCGCAGTTGTACAGGCATTGTTGCAGATGATTCCTTCCTTTTTCAGCACAGCCGCAGCGCTGTCATTTAGGCTAAGTGCGATGCTATTTTTCACACCGGTGATCTCACCGCTCAGTTGAGCGTCAGAATTGAACGAACAATAGATCCCCGTTGTGTTGGCTACATCTTTAATGATCGAACCCGGATCAGTTGTGAGCTTATTTCCACTTCCGGTCACAAAGACCGCGCTGCCGCCGCCGGAGATCTCTTCGATCACAGCGGTAGAGGTCAGGACCGCGCTGGCATTCTCACCGCGCAGGTGAATGGCCGTGCCGCTTGTTCCATCTTTCTTTGTCGCCTGCCACATATTGGCATTGCCGGTGATATTGCTGATCGTGCCGCCGACGGTCACTTCGCCGCCGTCGACGTAGACCGCGCGGCCGTTTACATTTTTAATTTCCGCGCCATTTTCCATCTCAAAATCGGAACCCTGCAGCCAGACCGCACCGGCGGGGCCGACGGAGCCTGCATCGCCTTTGCTTCGTGTGATCGACGGAGCATCCTCAATCACGCTGCCGGACTCCATCACCAGCTTGGCCGCGCCTGTGGCGCGCACCGCCGACATACCGCCGAAGTTCCGCAGCACCGCGCCCTTACCCAGTGTGATCGTGCTGGGAACGGTGGCGTTGGAGGCGATGATGGCGTCCTGCACATAATCGGTATTATGACTGGTATCAGCGGTGCCCGTGCCGTCATCGCTGACAGTCTGAGCAAACACCGTGCCACTTGCCTTGCCGGCATCGTCAAAAATGATGTTCGTCAGGGTCAGACCGGCGCCCTCGCCGCCAGTGGTCTGCACCTCGACCATGGCGGGGTTGTACCAGCTGCGGGCGTTGTCCTGCTGCTGAGCAAAGTTATCGCCGCGTGTAATGGTGTAAGTCGCATCACCAAGGCTGGTGATCGTCAGTGACTTGTTGTAAAAACGTGCGCAGCTTGTCATGGTCAAGTCGCTCATGACATAGATCGTAGCGCCGTCCACCGCCTCTCCGACCGCCTTAGCCAGCGTGGCGAAGGGCTTGTCCTCTGAACCGTTACCGTTCGTATCGTCACCTGCGCTGCTGACATAGACTGCCGGAGTTGTCGATTCACCTTCGGCGGCAAGGGCCGTGGCGGGCAGAAGCCCGAACACCAACACAAGTGCCAGGAGGATCGCTGATACGCGCTTTTTCATAAAAATCGCTCCCCTTCAAAAGTTTTCCGCAAAGGACTCCGGGCTGTCTGGGTAACCTGCAGCTTTGCGGAATGGCTTCCTGCTGCTGTGTATCTTAGGCTATTAGATATGCATTGTAAGGGGATTCCCGTCGATTCAAATAAACTATTTGCAAAAATGAGCCGTAAGACCTGTGCAACGGTAATCAGGATGAGCGATCAGATTCCTCCTTGTGTTTTTTCTGATTTTGTTTTATCGGAGGGGCGTATGGCAACCGGTTATGCCAACACCGCCGCCCTCATTTCCTTCTCCGTCCAGCAGAATGCAGATGGGATGCTGAATCTGCTTTTAACGGACAAGGCGGCCCTCAATGCACCCATGTCAGCCTTCGTCATCAGCGATCAGAGCATGGTCAGCGCCTTCTGGGACTACCTTGCGGGAATGATCCGGTGAGGAGCCGCATCCCTTGCAAGCAAGGACCATGCAGGGTATCGAATCATCATGTCCACTTTTGAAAAAGAATTTTGGCAAAAATTATTGTCAGTGTCCACTTTTGAAAAAACAACTTCCGCAAAAATATTCCTCATGTCTACTTTTCTTGACTGCTACAAAAGTTGATATTTGTCGATAAAAGTCACTTGAAAAAGTTTGCGGTTCATGCAAAAACTCCCTTGAAAAAGTTTCTGTTCTCGGCTATACTAGAATAGAACAGAATACGGGAGGCGAAACTGTCGTGCTGAAAAGAAAAATTGAGCAGAAACTGATTGACTGGAAAAACACAGAAAATCGCAAGCCATTGATTATCAAGGGCTGCCGGCAGTGCGGAAAGACATTTTCTGTCCTTGACTTTGCAAAGAAAAACTATAGAAATGTTGTGTACCTGAATTTTTTTGAAAATCCAGACTATGCCTCTGTATTTGCCGGGTCCCTGGAAGTGGACACAATTGTGATGATGCTGTCCGCCCTGCTGGGCAGCGAGGCAGTGTTTGAAAGTGGAAGTACAGTCTTGATCCTGGACGAGATTCAGGAGTGCCCGGAGGCCCGGACCGCCCTGAAATTTTTCCGAATTGATGGACGCTATGATGTGATAGGCACCGGCTCTCTGCTGGGCGTGAAGGGATATGGAAAAGAACCGAAATCTGTTCCAGTCGGATCGGAAACGGTGATTGATATGTACCCTCTGGATTTTGAAGAATTTCTGTGGGCTAATGGGATTGCTGACCCTGTAATTGATATGTTAAAAAAGTGCTTGCAGAAAGAGACTCCTGTCCCGGAGGCACTGCACAACCGTATGAAACAGTTGCTCCTGCAATATGTGGTTGTCGGAGGTATGCCGGATGCCGTACAGACTTTTGTAGGTACGAAGCAAATGGACGAGGTACTGCAAATCCAGCGCGATATTGTCCGCTCCTATGAGGACGATATGGTGAAGTACGCCGAGAAGAAGGACAAATCACGAATCAAGGAGTGCTTTCAGTCTATCCCGAAACAGCTCAGTAAAGAAAATAAGAAATTTCAATACTCCGTTGTCAAAAAAGGTTCAACCGCATCAAAATATGCTGGGAGCCTTCAGTGGATCGAGGATGCCGGTATCATTGTCCGCTGCTATAATCTGAGTATTACGGAACTGCCTTTGGATGGGAACGCCGAAGAAGATATATTCAAGGTGTATATGCGGGACTGCGGCCTTTTTGTCAGTATGCTGGAGGATGGCACACAGTACGACATCCTGCAAGGAAATCTTTACGGCTATAAAGGCGCGATTTTTGAAAATCTGATTGCGGATGTTTTCGGTAAGATGGGACGAAAACTTTACTATTTCCACAAAGACAGCGGTTTGGAAGTGGACTTTGTGATCCGTTATAAAGGACAATGCACATTGGTGGAGGTCAAAGCGTCCACAGGGAATGCGAAAAGCACCAGAACAATCCTGCGCCATCCTGAAAAGTATCATGTCAGCCAGGCAATCAAGCTGGGGGACTACAATGTAGGACGCACAGAACAGCTCCTCACACTTCCATTGTATATGGCGTTCCTGCTGAAAGAACTGTGAGCGGATAGCTCAGACTTAAATATGTCCAATGCGAAAGGCAGTCCATTGAGGGCTGCTTTTTTGCTGTCCTGCGTCATCAAACAAATCAGATAACCGGCCGCCTGGTTCGAGAAAGGAGTTTGGATGAACACAATAACAACGAGCTATAAGCATAACGGGGTGCCGGAGTCTATCCCCAGAGGGTTCTATGGCGTGAGGTATGCGTGACAGACGCCCAAATCCCGATATATCCGAAATTCGGTGCTGGAACAGATCGTGGCGGAGGCCGTCAGCGACCTTGCCGATTTTGTACGGTGCTATGAGCCGATTTTTCTGTATCTGTTGGTGAAGAACAACACCGCTGCACGACAGGCCGAGGTACAAAGACTGAAGCAGACCACCACCAGCGAGCAGCGCGTTCAAGCCACTGACAAGGCTATCGAGGGACTGTTTGAGGCGAATATCTCCGGCAAAATCACCGACGAGTGGTTTACAAAAATGACCGCCAACTACGAAACCGAGCAGAAGGAACTGCTGGAACTCATAGCTGACGGCAAGAAGGAACTGCTGGACGCGGAGCAGACCAAGGTGGATTTAAGGCTGCTGATGTAAGCGCTGCGGGATTATACGGACATCCGGCAGCTCACGCCGGAAATCGTCAACGCGCTGATCCGCCGCATCGAAGTCCACAGCAAGGACAAGGGAACCAAGAAGGTCAAGGTGGACATTTATTTCACCGCCGTGGGATTGTTCACCATTCCGACAGAAACGGAACTGCGGGCGGCAATGGATGGAATCCGCCAGAGCCCACGGAAGTTTACGACTTCCGCGTGAAGTGACCCAAGATTTTCACGTAAAACAAGACACGGTGCGGCCTCCCTCGGAGACCGCACCGTATCCTACATGAAAATTTCGCTATCCGCCCGTCGTTTAAGTGCTGGAGCATCTTTTTTTAGTATTTACAGGCTGATGGCGCCGTCGGCGGTCCGGGCGTCCGTCAGCAGGGGGGCATACTCCTCCAGCAGGCGCTCCACCTGCTCTTTGCAGCGGCCGATGTACAGGGACGGCTCCATCACGGCGTCCAACTCCGCACGGGTCATGCCAAAGGCCGGGTCTGCGGCCAGACGGTCCAGCAGATCGCAGGATTCGCCCTCCTTCATCCGTGCGGTGGCGGCCATGGAGTGCTGGCGGATCTTCTCATGCAGCTCCTGACGGTCGCCGCCCCGCTTCACCGCCTCCATCATGATGTTTTCCGTGGCCAGGAAGGGCAGATATTCCCGGATGGCCCGGTCCACGATCTTCTCGTTGACGTGCAGCCCGTTGGTCACGTTCTGGCACAGCCGCAACACCGCATCGGCGCAGAGGAAGCCCTCCGGCAGGGAAATGCGGCGGTTGGCGGAGTCGTCCAGCGTCCGTTCCAGCCACTGAACGGAGGCGGTCATGGGGGCGTTGGCGGCGTCGGCCATCAGATAGCGGCTGAGGGAGCAGATCCGCTCGGAACGCATGGGGTTCCGCTTGTAGGCCATGGCGCTGGAGCCGATCTGATTCTTCTCGAAAGGCTCCTCCACCTGACGGTCATGCTGCAGGAGCCGGAGGTCATTGGCCATGCGGTAGGCGCTCTGGGCGATGGAGGACAGTACATTCAGAATCCGGCTGTCGGTTTTCCGGGGATAGGTCTGGCCGCAGACGGAGAAGCAGCGCTCAAAGCCGAACTCCGCGCTGATCTGCCGGTTCATCTCGTCGATCTTGGCGCCGTCGCCCTCAAAGAGATCCATGAAGCTGGCCTCAGTGCCGGTGGTGCCCCGGCAGCCCAAGAAGCGCAGGGTGGCCAGCACGTGATCCAGTTCTTCCAGATCGGAGCGGAAGTCCTGCATCCACAATGCCGCCCGCTTGCCCACCGTCACCGGCTGGGCGGGCTGATAGTGGGTGTAGCCCAGAGTGGGCGTGGCGGCGTACTGCCGGGCAAAGGCCGCCAGATTCACCAGAACGGACAGGATCTGCCCACGCAGATACCGCAGACCGTCCCGGTAGAGGATCAGGTCGGCGTTGTCCGTCACATAGCAGCTGGTAGCGCCCAGATGGATGATCCCCGCCGCAGAGGGAGCCGCCAGACCGTAGGCGTAGACATGGGCCATCACGTCATGGCGGACTTCCTTTTCCCGCTGCTCTGCGGCAGCGTAGTCAATGTCGGTGACGTGGGCTTCCAGCTCCGCCACCTGCTCTGCGGTGATGGGCAGGCCCAGCTCATGCTCCGCCCGGGCCAGCTCCACCCATAGCCGCCGCCAGGTCTGGAACCGCATATCCGGAGAGAACAGGTGCAGCATATAGGGGGAGGCGTAGCGGGAGGACAGGGGGGATTCGTAAATATCCTTGCTCATAAAGGCTCCTTCCAGCGTTTTTTCAATAGTTTACAGGAAGCGGGACGTTCTGTCCAGATTTGATGGGTCAGCGGATG
>ERZ791884.2196-NODE-2196-length-11460-cov-2.348444_pt1 | contig 11460 bp, 8 predicted proteins | sample MGYA00509941_ERZ791884 | MGnify/ENA primary metagenome ERZ791884 (study PRJEB30046, sample SAMN00792095) | human gut metagenome | study: EMG produced TPA metagenomics assembly of the A metagenome-wide association study of gut microbiota in type 2... | reverse complement strand
ATTCCGCTGCGTCGGATGCTGAGCGATGCGGCTGTTGTGATGGACAGCGCAGTAGACGGCAAAAAGGGACTGCAGGAAACCTATCAGTTGAACAATCCTTCGATGGACTGCCCGTTTGGATTCGGACAGGAGGATATTGTAGCTGACTTATGGCAGAGAGGACACAAGCTGCGGGAGCTTGCAGGGAATCCGGAGCATCTGATTCGTTTCGGTGCGCAGGAGGAATACGATCCCGAGACCGGAATGAAGCTTCCGGAGGAAATCGTCGTATACGGTAGCTTTCAGCCGTCCGTCGGCGCGATGAAAAACGATTCCAACAGCAGCATGACGAGAATGTATTATGTCGGCGACAATACCTGGAAGCTTTCGGTTGTGATTCCATATGCGGGGACCTATGACTATGCGGTTTCAACCTATGGAACGTTGTCTGCAACCTATTGCAGGGATCGTTTCCCAAGAAGCGGCTCTTCGAATAAAGCATATTTTACGACACCGAAGGACAACTGCGTTGTGATGTTCGAGTTCCGGTTCCACAAGCCGCAGGTAAAGGCAACTGTGCTGTACTGGGACGAGACGGAGCACGAATGGCGCGTGTGAACTGTAATAGACCCGCCGCGTGCGAAGCACCGCGTGGCAGATCAACCCGTGCGTACCGTATAACAAAAAAATCAGGAGGACGCCTGTGAGACTTCGTAAGCTGTATGAGCATCCCATTTTTATCCAACTCGTTGTATTTACCGTGCTGATTGGTATCGTTCCGCTTATTTTGATCAGCGGTTTTGTATTTTATAAAATGGCGGACATGGCGCGGGAAGAGGTTATGGATTCTCACGAGCAGGTCATTTTGCAGTATACAGACGGCGTGGAGGAAAAGCTGCGCCAGTACCAGGAGAGCGTTATTCAGATTGCGAACAATACGATTATTCTGAAAACATTGCAGCAGGAGGATTCAGACGCCTATACGCGCGGCAGGAGAGTCAGCGAGGAAGTTGTCAAATCACTCCTGCTGGAACGAAAAACCGAGATCAACAGCTGCATGGTCTATTCTGCGCTCGCCCAAAACCCGATCTACGGACAGCGCGCGAGCATGTTAAAAGAGGCGGCGCGCGAGGGCTGGTTTCAGAAGAAAAATGCGACGCAGGACGGTTGGTATCTGTATTTTGCGACCGGGCAGCAGGAAAATCTGATGGCGATCGTCAAGACGATCCGGAATATCGACGTCAACAGCTATAGGACAGAGGATATCGGCATTGTAAAGCTGGATTTAAATATCGCCCGTCTGTTCGCACCTGCAAAACAGGAAAAGAACACCAGTTTTCAGCTGATTTTATGCGATTCTGCAAACGACATTCTTTACAGCTCGCTTTCCGACGGGGGCGTCAACGCAGAGCAGATTTTGTCTGCTGTGGATGAACAGAATACGAAAACGAATGGCGGTCAGACAGAGAAAACAGAAGTTAGTACGAGACGGAAAAAGTATGACGACGTGACGGCAGTCGGTTCGTATCTGGTACAGGAGCGAAGGATTCAGGATTACGGACTTCGCCTGTTGTTTTTGTTTGAAAATAACGAAATGAGCCAGAAGCGCGGTGAAGTGATTCGCTGGATTTTGCCGTGGATTTTGGTGTTGCTGATTGTCATTGTGCTGGGCGCGTTTGTCTATACCCGGAATTTCTCCGCGCGTGTGGAACGCCTGCTGCAGAAATTCCGCTATGCGGAGACGGGCGATCTAACCGTGCAGGAACCGATTTCGGGAACAGATGAAATCGCAGCGCTCGACCGGCAGTTTTCCCAGTTGTTGAAGCAGCTCGACCGTCTGATCCAGAAAAACTATATCCAGCGTCTGGAAAATAAGGAAACAGAGTTGAAAAACCTGCAGCTGCAGATCAACCCGCATTTTTTGTATAATACACTGGAAACGATGAGCTCAATCGCCGCGGTTAATCAAGTTTTTCTGATTTGCGACATGTGCGGCAAGCTGGGCGAAATCTTTCGCTACAGCCTCGGAAGCAGCGACAGCGAGTTCGTTACGGTCAGCCAGGAGCTGCACCATACAGAAAACTATGTGTTCATCCAGAAAATCCGCTATGGTAACCAGTTTGAGGTCTACTACAGCGTGGATGACGGGCTGGACAAAAAGCTGATTCCGCGCTTTATCCTGCAGCCAATTGTGGAAAACGCAATTGTGCACGGCATGGAAAGGATGACGACGCAGGGAACGCTGGAAATTTCCGTGACGCAGAAAGAAGAAAATTTGCTCATTAAGATCGAGGATGACGGCGTCGGGATGGATCAGGAGCAGCTGCAGGAGTTGTGTCGCTACATTGATGCGCCGGATATCAAGGAAAAGAAAAAGAGAAGTATCGGAGTCCGAAACGTCCATCAACGGATCAAAATGATCTGCGGGGAGCAGTACGGAATCCGGATCCGAAGTGAAGTATACCGGGGAAGCGTGTTTGAAATCTATCTTCCCATGCGCTGAGAGAAGAAGGAGATATTATGTACAAAGTCCTGATTGTGGACGATGAACAGTTGATTCGTTCCGGGATGATTGCCCGCTTTCAGTATCTGAATTTTAAATTTGAAAGAATCCGTGAGGCGGCGTCTGGTGTGGAGGCGCTTGCGCTTCTGGAAAAGGAACCGGCGGATATCGTCATCACCGACATCAAAATGCCGGATATGGACGGGATGACGTTGATTCGGGAAGCGAAAGAAAAATATCCGGGAACGCAGTTTGTCATACTTTCCGGCTATGCGGAGTTTGAGTATGCGGAAACAGCGATCGAGCTGGGCGTCAAAAGCTATCTGTTAAAGCCGATTTCCAACGACGAGTTAAAACGGGTCATGAGGAAATTATTTGAGACGCTGGAAAAAGAGCGGCAGATGGAAGTGGAGATTTTCCGGAAACATCAGCTGGAAACGGAACAGAAAGGATGGTTGCAGGAAAAGGCGGTCAACCATCTTTGGCAGGACAACGCAGCATTTCTGACAGAAGAGGAAGCGGCACAGTTAAAATCAACCTGTCCGGAGCTTTGGAAAAAAGAAAAAGGATCTCTGTATCTGGTCGTGATCAATATTGACGCCAAAAGCTACGAGGGAAAAAAATTTCGGCATGAGGATATCGAACTGATCCGCTTTTCCGTGCAGAATGTGTTCGAAGAGATGCGGTCCGGCTGCTGGAAGCTGATTGTCAGCAACCTTGCCAATCCGAACCAGTTATACGCGATGTTCGGCAGAGGAAAGGTCAGCGAACTGCGTAGGGAGATTGAGCGGATGTTTCTGCGCATCCAGGTTCTGTTCGAGGAAAAAATGGAAATCTATTTGACGTTTGGCGTCAGCCGCCCGACGGATTTCCCGAACAAAACGTGCGTGAAGGAAGCAGGGGAAGCGTTGAGGCAGCGGATGATTTCCGGAAGCTCGAACCTGTATTTTTATGAAGATTTGCAGGTACTCCAAAGCGTCGTGTTTCCGTCCGTGGAGCTGAAAATGCTGAGTCAGTACCTCGAACGCAGGGATATGGAAAACGTTTATGTGCTTCTCGAAGAAATTCTGGCGGAGGACCGGGTGCAGAAATCTGGAATCCGTTATGTGCGGATGATCTGGATTCGGATTCTGAATTTGCTTCTGCGCAGCTGCAGCAGTCTTCCGGAAAGGAAGGAGACGCTGACGGAGGTGCTAAAAAGCTTTTCTCTGGTGGACGAGGCGGCAGATATCGAATTCCTCAAAAAGCGTTATCTGGCGCTCGCAGAGGATTGCATGAAAAGCGGCGGGATGGCGCAGGGAAACGCGAGAAGCAGGATTCTGCGCGCAATCGAATATCTGGAAGCACATTATAATGAGGATATCGCGATCAACGAGCTGGCAGAGCGCTACGGCATGAGCCCGAACTATTTTTCCTCTCTTTTTAAGAAAGAAAAACAGCAGTCGACGGTTAACTACCTGATCGAGCTTCGAATCCGCAAGGCGGGGGATTACCTGGAGCATACAAAGATGAGCGTCGCGGATATCGCCCGGACGGTGGGCTACGAGGACAGCCAATATTTTTTCCGGGTGTTTAAAAAAGCGACCGGGCAGACGCCGTTACAATATCGGCAGCAGCACAGAAAACAGGAATAGATAATGCGCAGATGGCAGGAGTGAAAGCTCCTGCCGCCTTTTTTTTCAAAAAATTGACATGATTCTTAAAATATTGATATTGACGGAAAACGTTTTCTGATCTATGATAGGAATGTATTTAGAAAACGTTTTCCAACAGAGAGGAGGAGGAAGCTTGGCATCCATAAAAGATGTGGCGAGACAGGCAGGCGTGGCGATCTCCACGGTGTCGAAGGTGCTAAACGGCTATGAAGGCGTCAGTGAAAGCACGAAGGACAAGGTAAATGCGGCGATCGAAGCGTTGAACTATACGCCCAATGCGGTTGCAGCAGCACTTTCCTCCAAACAGTTTGGGCGGGTTGCCCTGTTGTTAAAGCTGGAGGAAACAGTTGGCTGCGTGGATGAGATCAACCTGCAGTATCTTTCCGGCGCGATCCACCGGGCAAAGGAATTAAAGCTTGATGTGGTGACGCTGTTTTTTTCCATGGTAGCGGATATGGGACTGGATGAGCTGACCAGCTATTTAAAAGCTCAGAGCGTCGAAGGAATTATCGCATATGGGATGAATGAGGAAGATGAATTTCTAAGAGAGCTGATTGCGTCTGGTGCGTTTAAAATCGTGCTGGTTGACGCACCCTATCATGACAGGAATACGTCTTCGGTCTGGATTGACCAGAAAAATGCCCAGTACGAAATCGCAAAAAAGACGATCCTCGGCAATGAAAGCTGTACAAAGGTCCTTTATATCGCAGGGGATAAAAAGTCCTTTGTAACCGGAGAACGGATTGCAGGGATGAAGAAGCTGGCAGAGGAGCTTGCGCTGGAGCTGACCATCGAATACGGAGATTTCAGTGAGAAAAAAGCGAGGGAGCTGACCTTCTCTTATGCAGACAGAATGGATGTGTTTGTTTGTGCATCGGATCTGATGGCCATCGGCGCGATGCGGGCATTGATGGAGCTGGATGTGTTCCATCCGGTTTGCGGCTTTGACGGAATCCCGCTCATGAGCTATGCGGGCAAGCAGATGAATACGGTGCGTCAGGATTTTTATGGCGTGTCGGCTGCTGCGGTGGAAGAGGTTGACCGCCTGCTGCATCTGCAAGAGGGAAGAAACGTAGTGCTAGGATATGAACTGGTGCGGATGCGCTACCAGGACATTGTAGAGTAAACAATAGAATGCACGCTCTGCGAGCATTCTATTGTCATGAATCAAAAGTTGCCGCCAGGCGGCAGAAACGGAGGAAAGAATGAGACAGGAAGAAACGATCCGGAGAGAAATTCTGGAGCAGAGAATTGACAGGGAGCTGGAAGCTCTGTCGGAGAAGCTCTTCGGCAAAAAGCTGGAGGATGCAAGCGATGAGCAGGTTTATGTTGCACTGCTGTATCTGGTAAAGGGACTGGAAGAGGCAACCGTACCCAACGACGGTGACAAGAAAATCTACTATATTTCTGCCGAGTTCCTGATCGGTAAGCTTTTGTCCAACAATCTGATCAATCTGGGAATCTATGAAAAAGTAGAAAGTGTATTAAAGAGCAAGGGCAAGGAGCTGTCCAGAATCGAAGAGATCGAGCCGGAGCCGTCTCTTGGTAACGGTGGTCTGGGACGTCTGGCTGCCTGCTTTATGGATTCCATTGCAACCCTGGGTCTTCCCGGCGAAGGCATCGGCTTAAACTATCACTTCGGTCTGTTCAAGCAGGTATTTAAGGATCGCCTTCAGACCGCAGAAAAGAACGACTGGATCGAGAAGGATTCCTGGCTGAATAAAACCGATGTTTCCTTTGATGTCTTTTTCGGTGACAGAAAGGTAACCTCCCGTCTGTATGATATTGACGTAGTCGGCTACAACAACGGTGTCAATAAGCTGCGCCTGTTCGACATCGAGAGCGTAGATGAAAGCATCGTAAAAGAAGGTATCACATTTGATAAGGAAGCCATCGAAAAGAACCTGACCCTGTTCTTATATCCCGATGATTCCGATGAAGCCGGCAACCTGCTTCGTATTTATCAGCAGTATTTCATGGTCAGCAACGCTGCACAGCTGATCCTGATGGAGATGAAGGAAAAGCAGTACGATCTGAGAAAGATGTACGATTATGCAGTCATCCAGATCAACGATACCCATCCGTCCATGATTATTCCGGAGCTGATCCGTATCCTGGTAAACGATAAAGCGTTTACAATGGACGAGGCAATCGAGGTTGTCAGCAAGACCTGCGCATACACCAACCACACCATCCTGGCAGAGGCTCTGGAAAAATGGCCGCTGTCCTATCTGGAAAAGGTGGTTCCTCAGCTCGTTCCGATCATCAAGGAGCTGTCCGCCCGTGTTGCTGCAAAATACAGCGATCCGAAGGTACAGATCATCGACGATCAGAACCGCGTGCACATGGCTCACATGGATATCCACTACGGCTTCTCCGTAAACGGCGTTGCTGCGATTCACACTGAGATCTTAAAGGATACCGAGCTGCATGCATTTTATGAGATTTATCCTGAAAAGTTCAATAATAAGACAAACGGCATTACCTTCCGCAGATGGCTGCTTTCCTGCAACCGTGAGCTGGCTGCCCTGATTACCGAAAAGATTGGAACCGGCTATCAGAAGGATGCGATGGAGCTGGAAAAGCTGCTTGCATTTAAGGATGACGAGGAATTCTTAAACGATCTGGTAAAGATCAAAAGAGAGAAGAAAGAAGCACTTGTTGCTCATATCAAAGAGCACGAAGGCGAGGAATTAAATCCCGATTCCATTTTCGATATTCAAATCAAACGTCTGCATGAGTACAAGAGACAGCAGATGAACGCACTGTATATCATCCACAAATATCTGGAGATCAAAGGCGGTAAAAAGCCTGCCCGTCCGCTGACCTTTATTTTCGGCGCGAAGGCAGCTCCGGCTTATGTCATTGCGCGGGATATCATCCATCTGCTCTTAGTCCTGCAGCAGATCATCAATAACGATCCGGATGTAAAGGACTACATGAAGGTTGTTATGGTAGAAAACTATAACGTAAGCTATGCAGAGAAGCTGATCCCTGCCTGCGATATTTCCGAGCAGATCTCTCTGGCTTCCAAGGAAGCATCCGGTACCGGCAACATGAAGATGATGTTAAACGGTGCGGTGACACTTGGCACAGCTGACGGTGCAAACGTTGAAATCCACGACCTCGTCGGTGATGACAACATCTATATCTTCGGCGAAAACAGCGAGCAGGTTATCGACCACTATGCAAAGGCAGACTACGTGTCCAGAAGCTTCTATGAGAAGAGCCCTGTGATCAAAGCAGCAGTGGACTTCATCGTAAGCGATCAGGCGCTGGCAGTTGGTCATAAGGAGAATCTGGAACGCCTCTACAACGAGCTGCTGAATAAGGACTGGTTCATGACCCTGCTGGATCTGGAAGACTATATTGCAACCAAAGACCGTATGTTTGCAGACTACGAGGATCAGGAAAAGTGGAAACGCATGATGGTGGTAAATATCGCCAAAGCCGGATTCTTCTCTTCCGATCGTACCATCGCAGAATACAACCGCGATATCTGGAAATTAAAATAAGGATACAAGGGGAAAAGGTCTAAGCACCCAGGAGCCTGCTTCTGGGTGGGGGAAAGACCTCTTGACCTGTCAGACATGAGAAATCGGAGATTTCAAATGACAAAAAGGGCGAAACGTCAGAAGACCGACTGTGCTTGCACGGAGGTTCTGATCTTTCGCCCTGCATGGCGTGACAAAACATATCGTTCAAAGGATGAGAGGAAAAAAGAATGAGAAGAAGCGGTGTTTTATTACCGGTTACCAGCCTGCCATCCCGATTCGGCATCGGAACCTTTTCCAAAGAAGCCTATGCTTTTGTGGATTTTCTGAAGGAAGCGGGACAGAAGCTGTGGCAGATCCTGCCCTTGGGACCCACCGGATATGGGGATTCCCCCTATCAGGCATTTTCTACCTTTGCGGGCAATCCCTACCTGATCGATCTGGAGGAGCTGATCGAAAACGGATGGCTGACAGAAGAAGAATGTGAGAATACAGACTGGGGCGGCAGCAAGTCCTATGTGGATTATGAAAAAATGTATCAGGGACGTTTTCCCCTGCTGCGCAAGGCATACCACAACAGCCATATCGCAGAGAATGCTGAATTTATTGCATTCTGTGAGGAAAATGACTGGTGGCTTTCTGATTATGCGTTGTTTATGGCGATCAAGGACAGTCAGGGCGGCGCAAGCTTCCTGGAATGGGACGCACCTTTAAAGCTGCGGGAGCCTGAAGCAATCAGACGCTGCAGACATGAGCTGTCCGATGAAATCTGCTTCTGGCAGTTTTTACAGTATTTATTTGCAAAACAGTGGCAGGCACTCAAGGCCTATGCCAATGGAAAAGGGATCTCTATTATCGGAGATATCCCGATTTACGTTGCACTTGACAGTGCAGATACCTGGTCTCATCCGGAGCTGTTCCAGCTTTCTGAGGGCTGCGTGCCCAAGGCAGTTGCAGGTGTTCCGCCGGATGCTTTTTCTGCCACCGGTCAGCTGTGGGGGAACCCTCTTTATGACTGGGAATATCACAGAAAGACAGGCTATGACTGGTGGATCTTAAGAATCGGTTATAGCTATCGCCTCTACGATATCGTCCGCGTAGATCATTTCCGTGGCTTCGAGGCATATTTCTCGATTCCTTACGGAGACGAAACCGCAGTCAATGGTCACTGGGAAAAGGGACCTGACTTCGAACTGTTTGCAGCGATGAAGATGAAGCTGGGCAAAAAAGAGATGATCGCAGAGGATCTGGGTGTTATCACACCTCCTGTCCGCAAAATGATCAAAAAATGCGGATATCCGGGTATGAAGGTATTACAGTTCGCATTTGACAGCTATGACAGCGAATATCTGCCGCACAATTATGATAAGAACTGTATTGTTTACACCGGAACCCATGACAACCAGACGACCCGCGGCTGGTACGAAGAAAACAACCGCAAGGTGCAGAAATACATTCGTGAGTACCTGCGGGTAAAAAGCGGTAAAGATGTGGTGGAAGCGATGATCGCAACAGCGATGTCCTCAACCGCAGGAACCGCAGTGATCCCGATGCAGGATTGGCTCGGACTCGGACGAGAAGCCCGCATGAACTTCCCGTCCACCCTTGGAGACAACTGGAAATGGCGCCTGACGGACGGACAGCTGACGGATGCACTGGCAGCACATATGAAGGACGTGACTAAGACCTATTGCAGGTGATCTGTCCTGACAAACAAGACCCCCCGAAGAGCTGCAACTCTCCGGGGGGTCGTTTGTGTTGACTGGAACTATTTTTTCCCTTTGACTGGTTTCACGATGGCGGATAACAGCGAAAAGTAGGGGATAAAAGAAACGGAAAAACAACGGGGAATGTCACAGGGCACGGCGGCTCAAATTCGAATTATGATAGGCCGGATCCTTGGTCACATCCTGATCGAACCAGTCCGGCGGTGTGAATGCGTTTGCTTCCTCGATGGATGGAAATTCTACTTCTGCGATGATAAGCGGCGCCAGAGACTTCTCAAAAACATCCAGTTCGATGGTATAAGGATCCCAGGGGATCAGATATCGTTTTTTGGAAATACAGATGCCGTCAGCTTTCGGAAGCAGATGCTCATAGGACTGATTGAGCGGAAGATTATATTCTTCCCGCGCCATCAGTCCTTTTCCTTTGTAGGTCAGATAATATGCATCATCCTGTCTGCGGATGCGCAGGACGGGGTCGGTGTTTAAATAAGCCTGCTCGATGAGGTGGAAGGGATAGCTGTCCAGATTTTCCGGCAGAGCTTTGACTGTGAATTTTCGTTCGATTTCCATAGGGGGCATAGCGGTACTCCTTTGTGTATTTTAGATGCTCGATAGCTTAGTATAGCACAGATACGCAGGATTTGTGAATTTTGTTGTGGAAGCACCCTGAATTTTAACATTCTTTAGAAATTATTCATACTTTTTCCCTTTTATGGAACAGAGATTTCTGCTAAGATAGGAATGGTTCAAATGGCAGGCTGCGGAAGCGCTCGACGGAGGAAGGTGACGTTGAAGCAGGCGGCTGCCAGACATCAGAAAATGGACTTAAGAAGAAAGGGGACATACAGATGGCGAAAATTGGTGTATTTTTTTCGGCTGGTTATGAAGAAATAGAAGCGTTGACAGTGGTGGATCTCTGCAGACGGGCGGGCATCGAGGTGACGATGGTTTCCGTGGATGAGACGGCGGCGGTGACCGGTTCGCATCAGATTACCGTGCAGATGGATCAGCTGCTTTCTGAGACAGATTTTGACGCGTTCGATCTGCTGGTGCTTCCGGGGGGAATGCCTGGAACCCTGCATCTGGAAGCCTGTGATGGATTAATGGAACAGCTGGATCGTTTTTATAGCGCTGGCAAATGGGTTGCAGCGATCTGCGCGGCCCCGCAGATTTTCGGACATCGCGGATATTTGAAGGGGAGAAAGGCGACGAGCTTCCCTTCCATGGAAAAGGAGCTGGACGGCGCCTTTGTGACGCACGGTGCAGCAGAGGTGGATGGCAATGTGATTACCGGACGCGGCATGGGCTGTGCGATCGATTTTGCACTGAAAATTATCGGCTGCCTGATTTCGGAAGAAGAGGCGGCAGCGCAGGCGGAGAGAATCGTATACGAAAGGTAGACAGAATTTACAGATGAATATTTTATTCTTTTTGACACCAAAGAGCGAGGTCGCTTATGTGGAGGAAACTGATACACTGCGTCAGGCGCTTGAAAAGATGGAGCATCACGGCTATGCTGCGGTTCCGCTTTTATCTACGGAGGGCAAATATCTTGGCACGCTGACGGACGGGGATGTGCTCTGGGGATTAAAAGAACTGAATTTTCCCAGCCTGTATCAGATGGAAGAGATTCCTGTCATGCAGGTGAACCGTTCCCGGGACAATAAGCCGGTTCATGTGGATGTGGATATGGAAGGACTGCTGGAAAAGGTCAGCGCCCAGAACTTCGTGCCGGTTATTGATGATGAAAAGGTCTTTATTGGGATCATTACGAGACGGGACGTGATTCATTATCTGGCGAAACAGTGCCGCAGTCGGGAAGAAGCGGCGGTGTAAAAGAAAAAACGGAACATCGTGTCGCGGTAGAATGGAGCATTTATGGCACAGCGGTTTTACTGGAAGCAGGATGTGACGGATAAACAGGTTACTTTCTATATCGCCGATCTGGTTTTGAAACCGGGAGAGCAGATCGAGGCGCACTGTCATGATTATTATGAATTTTTTGTCGTGTTGAAAGGCACGTTTCTGGAACGATGCAACGGACAGGAACTGGTGATGCAGCCGGGGATGGGACAGCTGCTCGGACCGGACGATGTGCATAA
>ERZ791884.2192-NODE-2192-length-11495-cov-2.832255_pt1 | contig 11495 bp, 6 predicted proteins | sample MGYA00509941_ERZ791884 | MGnify/ENA primary metagenome ERZ791884 (study PRJEB30046, sample SAMN00792095) | human gut metagenome | study: EMG produced TPA metagenomics assembly of the A metagenome-wide association study of gut microbiota in type 2... | reverse complement strand
AAATTCCCCCCCCCTCCCGAAAAAAATCTGAAATAATCGTCGCCGTCATCGACGGCGGGTTCGATGTTTCGCATACGGCTCTTGCGGATTTCATCTGGACCAATCCACGCGAACAGGCTGCTAACGGCCGTGATGACGATAAAAACGGCTATGTAGACGACATTCACGGCTGGAATTTCCTCGGCAATGCTGTTGGAGAGAGTCTTCGAAGGGCCGGCACGGAACCTTTCCGGGAATACAAACGGCTTCGGCCTCGCTTCAAGGACGCTGATACAAGCCGCCTTACTCTTTCGGCAAAGGCCGAATATGCCTATTATAAGCAGATGGAACGGGCCGCCCGGCTCGATACCTACATCAAATTTACCGAATATCAGCGTATTCGTTCCGATGCTTTCCGCATTTGCGATTCATTGATGCGCCTGAAATACGGTGATCGAGAAACAACGGTCGCCGATTTTCAGCGTCTTGAATTGGCCGACACGACCGGGCTTGCGCTGCCTCTGTCGATTGCGGCTTCCACACCCGTTATGTTCACACCCGACATGCCGTGGCACGAAGCGCTGGAAAAGATCGACAGCGAATATCGTTTGTCCGCCGTACGTGTGGCCAGCCTCGATTCCCTGAATGACGATCCTCATATAAAATTGGGCAATCGCCCGGACGATTTCCGGAATTTCCGTTACGGAAACAATCTTATCGGCGACGATCCCTATCATGGGACGATGGTTGCCGGAGTGATTGCGGCGTGTGCGGCGACGGCCGGGGAGTTACCGCGCCCGGTAAAGATCCTTTCCGTCCGTGCCATTCCCGAAGGCGATGAATACGACCGCGATGTAGCTGCGGCAATCCGCTATGCGGTGGACAACGGCGCAGAGGTGGTGAATATGAGTTTCGGCAAGTACCTATCGCCTCACCGGGATGAAGTACTGGCTGCGATGAAATATGCCCGGAGCAAGGACGTATTGCTGGTTATGGCCTCCGGCAACGACGGCGTCAATGTCGATGTCCGTCCGATATTTCCGACTTGCCGGGACACGAAAGGACGCCGTCTGGAAAACCAGATCGTCGTGGGGGCCTCGACGCCCGACGGACGGGTCGCTTCTTTCAGCAACTACGGAGCGGAAAATGTGGATCTGCTCGCTCCCGGAGAAAATGTACGATCGACCGCTCCCGAGGGTGGATACGATACGGCGCAGGGAACGAGTATCGCTGCGCCGATAGTTTCCGGTGTCGCAGCGGTCTTGCGGAGTTTCTATCCCGATCTTTCGGCTCGTGAGATACGGGAAATTCTGATTCGTACCGTTACGCATTTTCCGGCGGACGAGATGCCTGTTCCCGGGAAATCCGAAACTTCCCGCATGATCCAGGGGCGTCAGGTCTGTCTCGGTGGAGGGATTCTCAATGCGCAGGCGGCCATGAAAGAGGCGTCGAAAATCAGCAAATTCGGAGAGCGATGAAACGGTTGCTTGTATTTTTAACGGTATGGAGTCTTTATCCGCTCTGTGCTCAGGAATCCTATATGGCGCGGGCCGACCGTTTTTCGTCCGATTCGCTCGGTGGATTGATCCGTAACCAATATGTTTCGGTTCAGTGGATCGGCAAGGAGTGCCGTTGGTTTCATTATACGTCGGATGACGCCGATGCACGCCGTTATTGGTTGGTCGATACCCGCACCTGGCGGAAACGCCCGCTGTTCGACAGTTTCTTGATGACGCGGCAGTTGGCCGCATACGCCGATTCATCACGGATGCCGACCCCGAAGGAGTTACGGCTCTACGGCCTTGAATTCGATTCTTCCGATCCCCGCGGTTTTACGTTCGATTTCAATAAGCACCGGCTGCACTACGATGGCCGAAATGGCAAACTGAGCGAAAAGCCCCGGCAGGATGCTTCCCGCGGGAATCTTTTCTCGCGGGGCGACTATCGGCGCAGCTACTCCGCCGACAGCTCGTATTATGTTACGGCTGTCGGTCATGACCTCATGCTCTTTCGCGGAGATGGAAGCGACAGTGTACGGCTGACCCACGACGGGGAGCGCTATCATTCGTTCTCCACCGGCGGGAACAACGTCGTCGGGCCGGAGGCGCGCAGCTCCGCCATCGGCCGCTGGATGGGGAAAAGCCATTATTACCTGCTGGTGCGCGAAGACAAGCGCGAGGTGGAGGAGCTCACGCTGGTGGACAACCTCGCCCGACCGCGCCCCAAGGCTAAAAGCTACAAATTTCCCATGCCCGGCGATGAGCATGTCGTTCAATACGATGCCTGGCTGGTCGATGCCGACAGCATGTGCATTCGGAAACTCGACATCGCCCGCTGGCCCGATCAGAAAGTCGAAGTTCCCCGGTTCAGCATGATCGCTCATACGGACCGTTATGCCTGGCTCGTTCGTCGCAGCCGGACGTGCGACAGCGTGGAACTGTGCCGGGTCGATTTCGCGGCGCACCGTGTCGAGCCGATTATCCGCGAGGTGTGCAAACCGGCCCAGAATGACCAGCAATTTTGTTTCCATATCCTGAATGAAGGCCGCGATATCCTCTGGTGGTCGGAGCGAACGGGATATGGTCATTATTACCTGTACGATGGAAACGGACGCCTGCAAGGGGCCGTCACTTCGGGCGAATACGTCGCCGGAAAGATCGAACGTATCGATACGCTCGCCCGGACGATCGTTTACGAGGGTTACGGACGGGAACCGGGTGTCAATCCGCATTACCGCTTTTATTACAAAACCGGATTCAGCGGCGGCGAGCCGGTTTTGCTCACTCCCGGAAACGGTGAACATTCGGTGGCATTCTCTCCCGACGGACGTTTCCTGACGGACACTTGGTCGCGTATGGATCGTGCCCCGCGGTATCAGGTCTGCGACATGAAAGGCCGCGGCCGTATCGAACTGGAGCCGTGCGACCTTTCGGAACTCTATGCCCGCGGATGGCACGAACCGGAAGTCGTCGAAGTGCTGGCTGCGGATTCCGTGACCCGGCTCTATGGCATCGTCTACCTTCCTTTCGACCGGGAACCCGGGCGGAAATACCCGATCATCAGCAATGTCTATCCCGGCCCCCATGTCGATCTGGTTCCGCAGGCCTTTACCTTGGATGACAACTACAATCAATCGCTCGCACAGCTGGGATTCGTCGTCATAAATTTCGCCTACCGCGGCAGCGGCCCCTGGCGCGGACGCGATTTCCATACGTTCGGCTACGGGAATCTGCGGGATTATGCTTTGGCCGACGACATGGCCGCGATCCGGCAGATTGCAGCCCGCTATCCTTGCGCCGATATTGAAAGAGTCGGAATTTACGGACATTCCGGAGGCGGTTTCATGACGGTCGCCGCCATGCTGAACCATCCGGAATTTTACAAGGTCGGGGTGGCTGCTTCGGGGAACCATGACAATAATATTTACTCCCAGTGGTGGGGCGAAACTTTCCACGGAGTAAAGCAGACCTGGGGGAAAGACGGGAAACCGCATTTCGAATGTCATATTCCGACCAACATCGAATTGGCCGACCGGCTGGCCGGACGGCTGCTGCTCATCACCGGAGACATGGACAACAATGTGCATCCGGCATCTACGGCCCGGCTGGCCGATGCGCTGATCCGGGCCCGCAAGCGTTTCGACATGACGGTCATTCCCGGAGCGGATCATGGTCTCGGGAACTCATATTATGTAAATCTGATCCGCTATTATTTTACGGAACATCTTCTCGGGTTGCCTCAGCAGGAGATCGATATAGTCAAACACAACTAATGGATAATGCGTATGAAGCAAACTTTAAGAAATTTTTTACCATTCGTATTTACGTCATTGTTACTTGTAACGATACTTCCTGCCGTCGCTGCTTCTGAGAGCGAGGGGAACAAACATCCGGTGTGGGGTACGGTCAAGGATACGAATGGTGTACCGCTTGTCGGTGTGTCCGTGGTTGTCGTAGGAACGCATTCCGGTGTGAATACTGATATTAAGGGTACGTTCCGGATCATAGTTGCCGACGGCGCTACGTTGCGATTCTCATACATTGGTTATGAACCGCAGGAACTCAAGATAAAGCCTGATCGGGTCGGTTATGATATAACGCTCAAGGAGCAGTCCACGGACATCGGACAAGTCGTCGTGACAGGCTTTGCCAAAACTGAGATTCGCAAAAGCACCGGTTCGGTTGCCGTGATTGAAGGAAAAGATCTCAAGACTTCGCCTTTGGAGGGAGTAGACAAACTGTTGCAGGGCAAACTGGCCGGAGTGAGCGTGCAATCCGTATCCGGCCGTCCGGGCGAAGCCGTGAAGATCCGCATTCGCGGAACGAGCACCATCACGGGCAATGCCGAACCGCTGTGGGTCATTGACGGCGTACCGATGCAGAAGGAGGTCCCGACACCTCCTGTTTCCAACACGCAGATTCGCTCCGGAGACTTTTCGAATATTTTTGCTACGGGCATCGGTGGGATCAATCCTAACGACATCGAGTCGATCTCCGTGTTGAAGGACGCTGCCGCTGCCGCAATTTACGGATCTCAGGCTGCCGGCGGTGTGATCGTGGTAACGACCAAACGCGGCAAGTCGGGACCTACGCACGTCAACTATTCGGGAACCGTATCCATTCAGACGCGGCCTGTACGGTCTGCCAATTTGATGAACTCACGCGAGAAACTGGCCTGGGAGCAGGAATTATGGGACGAATTTGCAGCTGCCGGTTATGCGAATAATCTTCAGGATGGCAAAAGTTACTATCCGGTTGTGGGTATCGTGGGCATGATTCGTTCGGGATACGGCAAATATAAGGGATTGAGCGTCGCAGAGCAGGATGCCAGGATTGCGGAACTGGGCAGCCATACGACAGACTGGTTCGAGGAACTGTTCCGGACGACAGTTTCCACAAGCCACTATCTCTCCATTTCGGGAGGTAATCCCAAAATGGCCTATTATCTCTCAATGGGATATGGTAACGATCAGGGCATTGTGTTGAAAAACTCGTACGACCGTTACAATTTCAACGGCAAGATCGATGTAACACCGAACAGAGTCGTATCGTTCGGTATCAGTACGGATTTCTCCTATCAGACATCCAAGGCACCGTCGAGCAATGTGGATATGTTCAAATACGCCTATTTCGCCAATCCCTATGAACGCCCTTATAACGACGACGGTTCCTATCGGGCTGACGAGACTTATTTTTCCTTGAGTGAAATCAATGGAAGCTATACGGTAGCGCTTCCCGAAAACGGATTCAACCTGATGCGGGAGATCAATGAGACTTCGGCCAAGAGTACCAGCGGAAACTTCACACTGACGGGAAATACGACGGTCAATATCACCAAGGATCTGAAGTTCGTGGGTCTGGCGTCGTTCTCCTATATTTCGGATCACGGGGAGAATATCAATGGAAAGAATACCTATGCGGCATGGATGGATCGGCCGTTCGAAAACAATACGACGACTTCGAAACGAATCTATGGTTCCATTTATCAGACTTCGACATACAATACCAATTATATGTTACGGGGACATTTCGCCTATGGACATACTTTCAACGAAATACATCGGCTCAATGTGTTGGCCGGAGCGCAGATCAGCCGGAATTACGCCAAGACGATTTTTACCAAACGTTACGGCTACGACCCCGTTACGGGCAACCACTCGACGCCGCTTTATCCTGCGAGCGGAAACAATTCGGTGATCGATTACGATAAACTTGTCAGTTTCGGGAAGACCCTCGATAATTCCACCGGGCAAGCTATTACGGAAAACGCTATGGCCTCGTTCTACGGTACGATCGACTATATCCTGCTCAACCGCTATGTTTTCAATGCCTCGGTAAGATCCGACGGATCGAATAATTTCGGCAGCAAGGAGCAGTTCAATGCTACCTGGTCGGCAGGTTTTTCTTGGAATATAGACGAAGAGTCGTGGATGAAAGGGAAAATCTCGGATGTGATCAGTTCGATGACGCTCCGTTTGGCCACGGGTTATACGGGCGGTGTCAATAAGTCGGTCTATCCGGTAATCATCATGAAATACGATAACACGTTTCGAATTTCCGATACGGATTCCTACCGGATGGGGACTATTTCGAATGCCCCGAATCCGCATCTGAGCTGGGAGAAGACCTGGGATATCAAAGCGGGTCTGGACATCGGATTTTTCAAGGATCGTTTGCGATTGCAGGTCGAAGCATACAACCGTAAAGGATACGATCTCGTGACTTCTTCGCGCGTGAATTCGGCAGTCGGATTTATTTCGCAGGGATATAATACATCCGAACAGGTGAACCGGGGAGTCGAGTTCACTTTGGGGGCGACGATTCTGCGTTATAAGGATTTTGCGTGGAATTTTACTGCCAATGCGGCTTACAATATGAACAAACTGACCAAATACGTGTCGCCCAACAGCGGTATCTATGGTCAGTATTATGTAGGTTATCCCCAGGGGATGATCATCACGGGCAAGAGTACGGGCATCGATCCATCGACGGGATTCTACAATTACGAACTGCGTCCCGATGCGAAAATAAACGAAGTCGCGGACTACCGGAACATGCAAAACTATCTTTTCTATGTAGGTACATCGACGGCTCCCTGGACGGGCGGGTTCAATACGTCCGTTCGTTACAAGGGGCTTACGCTCAGTATGAACGGTGTGTTTTCGTTGAACGGCAAAGTGCTGAACGATATCGTATCCCCCGCATCCTACAGTTCGGTGAGTGACCGGAATATGACCGGTGTGGATAAGGAGCCCATTCCCAACTCCAAATACGACCTTTATGTCAACCATCTCAATGTCGTGCGTGATGTAACCTATCGCTGGACTCCGGATAATCCTGTTACGGACGGTTATCCGCGTCTGATCGACATATACGGAGGGCGCCTTTACGATCAGAACGGCAATCTTATCGCCCAGAGTCTTCCTTCCGAATCAAGAGTTACGAACTGTCTGTTGCTGGAGAATGTTTCTTATTTGAAAATCAGTTCCCTGACATTGCTTTACGACCTTCCCGGCGCGTGGGTGAAGAAACTTCACATGCAAAATTGCAGCGTGTCGTTTACGATGAACAATCTGGCGACGTTCACGAATTACTCGGGGCTGGACCCTGAAACTCCCGGTGCGGTGTACCCGCAATGCCGCTCCTATTCGATCGGACTTTCGATCGGATTTTAATTCCGAAACGGTAATTTCAAAACAGAGAGTATGAAAAAGACATTCACAGTGATTGCACTCGTGTTATTAGCCGTATCCTGCAACCGCTATTTGGATATAAAACCTTACGGACAGACCATCCCCGAAACAGCCGAGGAATTTTCAGCGTTGCTCCATGCGCATCTCGACGAGATCGATTACGGAGAGGAGGTCGTGATGGGCGACGGATTGGAAATGGCCGATTTGGAGTGTTATGCCGATAACCTGGCTGCTAATCTGACTCAATATCCCGGAGGAAATTATATTTCGCTTTACATAGGAGAGCAACTTTCCGCTAAGCAAACTCTGTATACGAATCTTTATGCGGTGATTCGGGATTGCAACATCATAATCGGTTATCTCGAAGACCGGAGCAGCCGGCTCGGGATGGACGTGCTCGGTACGGCGTATGCCCTTCGCGGTATCTGCTATTATAATTTGCTGCGCAACTTCTGTCAGGCTTGCAATCCGGATAATCCGGGGCCTGGTGTACCGTTGGTTACAGAATTTGATATGGAGGCGAAGCCTACTCGCAGTACTTATAACCAGACCGTCAAACGGATCGAAGAGGATTTGAATAAAGCGATCGAATACGACATTCAGGATGAGATCTACCGCTTCAATTCCGATGTCGCCAAAGGCTATCTGGCCCGGCTCTATTTCTGGACACAGCAGTATCGTTTGGCAGCTCAGTATGCCTCGGAGTTATTGGAAAAATATCCGTTGCTCGATGCGGAACCTTACAAGGCGATGATCGGGGAACAGATGGCCAAGAGTGGCAACATGATCTTCAAGGCACAGATTTATGCTGGATCTTCGGAATCTACAGCGCTGACGAATTCAAAGAATTATTTGAAAAACAGACCTTGTTCCCGCCTGTTTTACGATCTTTTCGCCGAAAAGGAAAAAGATGTGCGTTTCACGCTGTCGATCGATGCCAAAAGACTGCCGGCTAAGAACCTGCTTTCCTGCCTGCGAAGCGCTGAATTGCAGTTGATTCTAGCTGAGAGTTACTATCATAGCGAAGAACCCGAAAAGGCCCTTGCTGCTTTGAACGAACTGCGACGAAAGCGCATTGCCGATGTCTCGGACTACACGATGCAGACTCTGCCTCCGGTCGATCACGACGATTTGATTCAGGTCGATGCCAAGGGAAATGCGCTGACTCCGCTGCTGTATGCTATTCATTGCGAACGCCGCAAGGAACTTTTCCTTGAAGGAGATCGCTGGTACGAACTCAAACGTAACGGATGTCCGGAATTCTGGGTCGCCAAGCAGGGACTGAAATACACGACTTATTCCTGGATGTATACTTTCCCGCTTTACGCTCCCGATATTCAATTGGTCGAGGGGTTGGAGCAAAATCCGGGGTACGATAAAATGGAATAAAAGAATCAGGATTATGAACAATACGATGAAAAGACGAATGATTGCGTTTGTCGCAGCGATTGCGGCTGTTGTGTCGCTGAGTGGCTGTGATGACAACTATGATGAGACGCCGCCTTTGGCTAAGGATTATTTGACGAAATACATTATGCCCGACGGTGTATTTCTCGGGAATGAGGATTGGGCGCAGATCGCAAGCGAAGAAGATGAATATGAAGCCTTTCTGGAAGGTTCGAAATAACTGTTGAACAAACCTTTATTAATTAAAACTTTGGTTATGAGAAAATTTTTATTTGCATTGCTCGCGGCGCCGCTGTTATTCGGCGCTTGTTCGGATGACAACGATGAATCGACGCCTACGCTTTCTTTTGCGAAGCCGGTGCTCGCGCTTTCGACAGGTTCTGTAACACTGGATCTGCAAGTCAGCGGTGTAGATTTATCATCGCTTGCGTCGCCCGTCACCGTTCCCGTTGCTTTCTCGGGTACGGCTGTCAAGGGTTCCGAGTATTCCGTATCGGCCGAACAATTCATATTGGGAGGTAACAATCAGTCGCTTTCGATTACGGTAACGGCTTTGGACAACTACGACGAAGCCAAGGAAATCGTCGCGACGTTGGGCTCGGTGGCTGACTTTATCCCCGGGAAAAATGCCACGGCGAAGATCAGTCTGGGAGTGAAAGGTAAAATTATGTATTCCTTCTCTGTCAAATCCATGACCATGGGTGAGACCGGTTCCGTTCAGTTGGATCTTTATACGGCTACGGGGGCAAAATATACTGCGGAGCAGGATATCGTCATTCCCATTGAGATCGCCGAAGGTTCGACGGCTGTCGAGAATACCAATTTTACGTTCGAGGGGGCTAAACAACTGGTTGTCGCTCAGGGTAAAAGTTCAGGTGCCATTACCCTTAAAGCCGGCACGCTGGAAACCGGAAAAGACAAGGTCGTTCTGAAAACCGGACTGGAGAACAACAAAGGATTCGTCCGGGGACAGTATAACGAGATTACCGTAACGATTTTCGGATCGTATTTCAGCAAACTGGAAGGTACATGGAAAATGAGTGCCGAAGGTAATTATGATCCTATGGAGTATGCCAATCTGAATGGAAGCAGTTCTGAATACGACAAACCTACGTTCGACGCCGATATGGCTGCTTTACCCGCATATAATGCAAAGGACCGGTTGATTTTCACGGAAGAGGGTCTTACGACCTCGCTTGAATCGACCTTGAAAAACTTCTTCCGGGAGAATTCGGGTATCTCGAATGGTGGCGAATTTACATTATACAGCATGTCGGGGAAAATTCCGGTTCAATTAATCCTTCTGGATAATGTAAATCGCTATTTTTCTGCAATAGAGCAGAGTCAAGATACAGAAGCTTATATTGGAGTCCGTTTTAAGGATGGAGATGCCAATAAAATGGAGATGTATTTTATTGATTTTGATTCAAAATCATTTTTGATTGATAAATTGTATTACGAAGAAAATAAACCGACCGCTCAATATTATCCTTATATTTCCTTTACATTCGAGCGAGAGACTGAATAAGTCAGCCTTTTTCGTTATAACAAGGGGCTGTCTAATAAGTCCCTGAAATTGAAATCACCCTCGTCAGAGCTTGTTCTGGCGAGGGTGAAATCATTAAACCGGACTTGTTAGATAGTCTCTTGTTATATTTATTTTACTTATGCTTTGTATTGATTTACCAGTGCTCTTAAAGTTTCTTCTCTTATAAGACCGACTGCTTTGGCAACAATTTTATTATTTTTAATAATTAGAGTGGTAGGTAATGTGTTTACACCGTATTTTGTTGCAATATCTTCTCCTGCTTGATCGATGTCAATACGTCCAAAATGACATTCTTTGTATAATCATTTGCAACTTTTTCAAATATTAAGCGATACCTCTTACATGGACCATTCCATGGGGCTGTAAAATACATCACCAATACCCCAGGTCCCTCTGTTGACCAGAATTCAACTTCACCCTCGGTCAGGAGGTTAAATACGGCTACTCGTGTTTGTGCCAAAGGACTCATATTGCGAAATAATTCGAGTAATTGCGAATTTGTCAATGGTATTGACACGTGTTCGATTGTAGTGGTTTCGGCTTCTAAAAATGTTGACTGGTTTGCAAATTTCGGTTCTTCGACCTTGCAAGATACGAGGTATAGAATAATCCCTAACAATAAGACAAGTTTCTTCATAAATTGAAAAAATTAAAATAATTATTTGACTTTATAGCTTTCTATTAATTCTGTTAGTGCTTTTTCACTCAATATTTCCACAAAGGTAGCCACAACCTCTCCATTTTTAATTATAATAGTTGTAGGAATTTTAGCAACATTGAATAGTTCTGCCAGTTCTGGAGATTCATCCACATCAACTTCCAAGAAACGACATACACTGGCAGTGTATTTTTCTGATACTTTATGATAAATGGGCTTATACATTTTACATGGTCCACTCCATGTCGCTGTAAAACAGACAGCAACCAGAGAAGTATTCAAATAGCTCTTAAATTCTTCTAAACTGCTTACTAAAACAACCGCACGAGTCTGTACAGTAGTTAATGTGTTATACAACCCAATAATTTGTGCGTCGGTTAACGGAATACATACATGCTCAATGTTGGACTCTGTAGTCGTTAATTGAGAGTCGGCATTTTTCTCTATTTTACAAGAGGAAAAAAATAGAGATTACCATAATAAAAGAAATAATTTTTTTCATAAAGCGTTAATTTTATTAACATTCTAAATGTATGAAAATAAAATGAAAAATACAATAGAATGGAAAAATATTTTTCCTGCCACCCAAAATCGATCCGAATACAAACTTTAACACAGTTTGATTTACGCCCCACCTACTGTTGAAATCGAGATTATTGAATCTGGAATTATTTTAATTTTGTTGTCGCAATATCTCAGCATCGTCGAGC
>ERZ791884.2188-NODE-2188-length-11509-cov-5.810721_pt1 | contig 11509 bp, 8 predicted proteins | sample MGYA00509941_ERZ791884 | MGnify/ENA primary metagenome ERZ791884 (study PRJEB30046, sample SAMN00792095) | human gut metagenome | study: EMG produced TPA metagenomics assembly of the A metagenome-wide association study of gut microbiota in type 2... | reverse complement strand
CCCACGGTGGTCTTGTGGTCGTGGTAGGCGGGCAGGCAGTGCATGAAGACGGCCTGCGGCCCGGCCAGCGCCATCAGCGCGTTGTTGATCTGGTAGGGGGCCAGGTCGTGGATGCGCTCGGCCCAGACCTCGACAGGCTCGCCCATCGAGACCCAGACGTCGGTGTACAGCACATCGGCACCCTGGGCGGCTTTGGCGGGGTCTTCCTCAAAGGTCAGGGTCGCGCCGGTCTCGGCGGCGATGGCCTGGCACTGGGCGATGAGCGCCGGGTCTGGCTGATACTTCTTGGGGGCGCATGCCGTGAAGTGCAGGCCCATCTTGGCGCAGCCCACCATCAGGCTGTTGCCCATGTTGTAGCGGGCGTCGCCGAAGTAGACGAAATGGATGCCCTTCAGGCGGCCGAAGTGCTCCCGGATGGTGAGGAAGTCGGCCAGGATCTGAGTGGGGTGGAACTCGTTGGTCAGACCGTTCCAGACGGGAACGCCTGCATAATGGGCCAGGTCCTCGACGATCTGCTGGCCATAGCCGCGGTACTCAATGCCGTCGAACATCCGGCCCAGCACACGGGCGGTGTCCGCAATGGACTCTTTTTTGCCGATCTGGCTGCCCGACGGGTCCAGATAGGTGACTTCCATGCCCAGATCGTGGGCGGCCACTTCAAAGCTGCACCGGGTGCGGGTGGAGGTCTTCTCGAAGATCAGGGCGATGTTTTTGCCGCGCAGGGCATCGTGGCGGATGCCGGCCTTCTTCCTGGCCTTGAGGTCAGCGGCCAGATCCAGCAGCGCTTCGATCTCGGCGGGGGTGTAATCCAGCAGCTTCAGAAAGTTCCGATTTTTCAGGCTCATTGCATATTTCCCTCTCTATTCATAAAAGCTTGAATATTTATTCGAAATGGTGCTTCTATTATATAGCAGAAGAAACCGCCGGTCAAGGGCTTTGCGGGCTCACAGCTCCAGTTCGATCTTCCGCCCGCTGGGGGTGTAGGAGGTGAGCCGGATACCGGCCTTTTTGAACATGAACCGTGCTGCAACGCTGGAATCGGAGTCGTGGTACTTGTCGCCGTAGTAGACCACCTCCGAGATGCCGGACTGGATGATGGCTTTGGCGCACTCGTTGCAGGGGAAGAGGGTCACATAGACCCGTGCGCCCTTCAGGTTGTTGTGGGCGCTGTTCAGGATGGCGTTCAGCTCGGCATGGCAGACGTACATATATTTGGTGTCCAGTGGGTCGCCCTCGCGGTCCCAGGGCATGGCGTCGTCGTCGCAGCCAATGGGCATACCGTTATAGCCCAGTGACAGGATCTTGTTTTCCGGGCTGACGATGCAGGCACCCACCTGGCTGCTGGGGTCCTTGGAGCGCATGGCGGTGAGCAGGGCAATGCCCATAAAATATTCATCCCAGTTGATATAATCGGTGCGTTTCATAAAAACAGCCTCCCTTGCAAGTATGGCTTGTTCCGATTTGACAGAACGTTGAAAATCGACTATGCTGCAAATGAAAAGACGCTCGCGGCCGGAGCGCAAGGTAAGGATACCATAAAAAGAAAAGAAGTGCAATCGCAAAAGCACCCGCAGACGCTGAGCCTGCGGGTGCTTTTGGCATGGTTATGAGAAGGTTTGAGAGAGGTTCAACTTACTTGTTGCCCTTGTAATCCAGCGGGAGGCTGGTCCAGCGGGCGCGGAAGTGGAAGGCGGCGTCCTTCGGCTGACGCTGACGGGTGAAGATGCCCTTCTTGTTGCCGTTGGCGCGCATGATGCCCTCGGTGGTCTGGAAGTCTGCAAAGTTCCAGACCAGCTCGCCCTGCACGAAGTCGTAGCTGTCGAAGACGTTGTGGTTCATGTCGAGGTACTCGTTCTGGTACTCCTGGCTCCACATGACGCTGGGCAGCTTGTGCTCGGTGGGCATGGTGTCGGCACCGTACTCGGTGAAGATCATCGGGCGGCCGTTCAGGACCTTGGCCCAGCCGTCCATCTCCTTGCGGAATGCGGCCTCGGCATCCACGATGCCCATGCCGCCCATGACGTACCAGCCGTAGTAGCGGTTCAGGCTGATGAAGTCAGCGAACTGCTGGCCCTTGCTGTTGTGGGGCAGGCTCATCATGACGATGGCGTAGGTGCGGGGGCGCTTCTGCGGGTCAAGCTCGTGTGCCAGATCGAACAGGGTCTTGAAGTAGGCTTCGGTGCCCTCGCTGGTGCACTGGGGCTCGTTCAGGATGCTCCATGCGATGACGGAGGCGTGGTTCTTGTCGCGGTCGATCATGTCGGTCAGCGCGTCCTTGTGGTTTTCCAGCAGCTGAGGCGTGGTGTCCTTCTCGAACCAGCCCACCTTCTTGCCGTTGCCCTGGTTTGCTGCCAGGAAGTTCATGGTGCTCTCCATGAAGCCGACGGCGGGGACTTCGTCGATGATGAGGAAGCCTTCCTCATCGGCCATCTGGTACAGCTCCTCCGCATAGGGGTAGTGGCTGGTGCGGAAGCAGTTGGCACCGATCCACTTCATCAGCTCGTAATCGCGCTTGACGGTGGCCAGGTCGAGGCCGCGGCCGCGGATGTCTGCATCCTCGTGCTTGCCGAAGCCGCGCAGGTAGACGGGCTTGCCGTTCAGCAGGAAGTGGCCGTTCTGGATCTCGAAGGTGCGGATGCCGATCTTCTCGGTGTACTCGTCGACGATGGCGCTGCCGTCATGGATGCGGATGACGATGTTGTACAGGTAGGCGGCATGGACGTTCCAGAGCTTGGCGTCCTTGACGACCAGAGTACCTTCCTTGCCGGAAGCCTCAGCGACCTTGGTGGTGCCGTCGTACAGCTCCACGGTCACGTCGTGGCTGCCGTTGGTGGTGACGGTGTAATCGACCTCGGCGCCGTCCGCAGTCAGGCGGTGCTTGACGGAATAGTCCAGAACGCGCTCGGCGGGCAGGGCCATCAGCTTGACGGGGCGATGGATGCCGGCATAGTTGTAGAAATCGAAGTAGGGGGCAGCGACCTTTTTGCCGTTGGACAGGGTAGAGGTGTTGCCGGCGGGCAGCATGTACTCGTTCAGCTCGTTGTTCAGCAGGACGCTCAGCTTGTTGTACTGGTTGTAGCGGACGATGTCGGTGACGACTGCGTCAAAGGGCAGGAAGCCGCCCTCGTGCTGTGCGACCTCGACGCCGTTCACAAAGACGCGGGCGTGGTGGGTGGCAGAGCCGAAGCGGATGGCGATGTCCTTGCCGCTCCACTCGCCGGGCACGAAGAAATCGGTCTCGTACCAGAAATCGCCGCAGTACTCGCGGGATTCCTTATCGGTGAAGAAGTCGCAGAAGGAAGCGGGCACGGGCATGGAGATGGACTCCGGCAGGCCGTTTGCCCAGTCTGCATCGACGCCCTCGCTCTTGGGGTCGAAGCGGAAGCGCCACATGCCGTCCAGGCTGACGACGCGGCGGGAAGTGGAAGCCACAGGATACAGCAGGGATTTGTTGTTCATTGCAGGAACCTCATTTCTCATCATACTAAAACATTTTGAACTACGAAATAAACCTCTCCGTCATCGCTGCGCGATGCCACCTCCCCTGATAGGGGAGGCCTTGGCAGTCCCCGCAAAGGATACGGTTTCGCCAGAGGCTCTCCTATCCGGAGAGCTGTCGAGCGAATGCGAGACTGAGAGGTTGATACCGCAGCTCATATCTTCTGGTATCAGTATGACAGATTTTTTGCAAAAGGAATAGAACAAATTTTTTATAAATCCAGACTTTTTTGGGGAATTTTGAACGATTCCGGGGCAGAATACCTATTATAATGCGGGCAATGCCGCGAAAACTGTTAAAATCAACTACGCCAAGGAAAATGTAGTGAAAGAGATTCCACATATTTTATGAAAAAATTGGCAAAGTGCCCAAACAATAATCGTAAAATTTTACGTTTTCACCTAAAAATTCTTCTAACAATGATTGCTAAAGATTTGTCATAATACTGATATACAAGCTGAAATGCAGTGAACCATATTTCGATGTGTTTTGCAGCAGCGTTTGGAGAACCGAATCCAAGAATCGATCTATCTAAGGAGAAACCAATGGCAAATGAGATGAAGAAAGCCGTCCCCTTCGGCATGAAGGACAAGGTCGGCTACATGTTCGGTGATTTCGGCAACGATTTCACCTTCCTGCTGTCGTCGAGCTTCCTGATGAAGTTTTACACCGACGTCATGGGCGTCAACGCCGCCATCGTTGGCATGGTGATGATGATCGCCCGTTTTGTGGATGCGTTCACCGATGTGGGCATGGGCCAGATCGTGGACCACTCCAAGCCCACCAAGGACGGCAAGTTCCGCCCCTGGATCAAGCGGATGTGCGGCCCGGTGGCCATCGCTTCCTTCCTGATCTATCAGTCCGGCCTGGCCGGGATGCCCTATGGCTTCAAGGTGGCCTGGCTGTTCATCACTTACATCCTGTGGGGCTCCATCTTCTATACCTCCATCAACATCCCCTACGGCTCCATGGCTTCCGCCGTCTCGGCAGACCCCAAGGACCGCGCAGAACTGTCCACCTGGCGCACCATCGGTTCCACGCTGGCCAACATGGTCATCGGCGTGGCCACGCCCATGGTCGCCTATGTCGCCGTGGACGGCAAGACGGTGATGTCCGGCTCCCGCATGACCATCATCGCAGGCGTCTTCTCCATCTGCGCCATCCTGTGCTATGTCGTCTGCTTCAAGCTGACCCGTGAGCGTGTCGAGGTCCCCGCAAGCAGCCAGAAGGTGAGCGCTTCTGCCATCTTCAAGAGCATCTTCACCAACCGGGCGCTGCTGGGCATCATCGTGGCGGCCATCTTCGTCCTGCTGAGCCAGCTGACCGTCATGAGCCTGGCCGGTTACGTTTACCCCAACGTGTACGGCAGCGCTGCCGCACAGTCCACCGCCAGCCTGCTGGGCACGGTGATCATGCTGATCGTCTGCGCACCCTTTGCTTCCAAGCTGGCTGCAAAGTTCGGCAAGAAGGAGCTGGCTGTTGCCTCCAGCATCTGCTCCGCTCTGGTCTGGCTGGTCTGCCTGATCTGGCGTCCGGCCAGCGTCTGGGGCTTTGTGGCCTGCTACATCCTGGCCAATGTCGGCATGGGCTTTTTCAACACCATCATCTGGGCCATGATCACCGACGTCATCGACGACGCCGAGGTTCGCAGCGGTATCCGCGAGGACGGCACCATCTACTCGGTCTACTCCTTCGCCCGCAAGCTGGGTCAGGCCTTCTCTTCCGGTCTGGTCGGTGCCCTGCTGGGGATCATCGGCTACACCGAAGCGACTGCGTTTGACCCCGCTGTCACCCGCGGCATCTTCAACATGGCCTGCATCGCCCCCATCATCGGCTTTGTGTGCATTGTTCTGGCGCTGGTCTTCCTCTACCCGCTGAATAAGAAGAAGGTCGAGGAGAACGTGGCGGCTCTGGCTGCGCGCCGCAACAACAAGTAACCCTTTGTAAGAACATGGAATGAAGTGTCCTGCTGTCTTTGGATGGCAGGGCACTTTTTCTACGCTCCGCCACTTGTTTCTTGCAGAAAAATGCTGTATACTGATATATCAAATGAGATGTGAGAGATGCGATGAAACAGGAAAGGAGACGCCATGCGGGTCGATCCATTACAGGTGCTCACCAAACTGGCGGCAGCACAGAATATCCCCACCCGGCGGGTGACGCCGCCGTTCGACGGACTGGAAGAGTTCGACTACGGCCTGCGCCGCTCGCTGGACCCTCAGTTCGACTGGCAGGAGTTCGGCCGGCTGCTGCTGGAACAGACCCCGGCGCAGACGCTGCTCTTCGTGGAGGGCACCTTTGAGCTGCATTTTGCCCTCTTCCGCATCCCGGACGAGGAGAACACCGTCTTCCTCGTCGGGCCATGGACCTTTGGCCCCCGCAGCGAGAAGGCCCGCAAGTGGGCCCGCCGCTACCTGGGCGAGGACGGAGAGAATGCCGTGCAGGAATACTACAACGGCGTCAAGCTGCTGCAGGCGAACGATTTTTACATGGCCATCCGGGTCCTGGTCGGGATGATGATGGGGGAGAATCTGGTCGTGAAGGAGCTGAAGGAGTTTCTGCCCTTCTGCTTCCACCCGGATGTCCGGTATTTCAACGAGCCGAAGTTCCAGAAGGATATCCCCATCTCCATGCTGGAACAGCGGTACGAATCCGAGAACCGCATCCTGGATGCCGTGTGCCGCGGCGACGACGAAGCCGCCATCGAGGCCATGCACCATCACTCCCGCTTCACCTACGGCGGGCGGTTCGAAGGCTCGCTCTACCAGCAGAAGAACATGATGATCGTCTTCAACACCCTGCTGCGCAAGGCCATCGAGCCCAGCAAGGTGCATCCCTATTATATTGATGCCATCTCCAGCAAGTACGCCCGCATCATTGAGGAGGCCGACGAGATCCCCCGTGAGATGATGTGGCAGATGGTGCGGGATTACTGCGCCTATGTCCGCCGCTACTCGCTGAAGGAGTTCTCGCCCGCCGTCCAGAAGGTGATGAACTACGTTAACCTGAATGTCTCCGAGCCGCTGACACTGAAGAGCCTGGCGGCCATGTGCTTCATCAGCCCGTCGTATCTGTCGGCGCTGTTCAAGCAGGAGACCGGCACCACCCTCATCGACTATATCAACACCCAGCGGGTGAACCGTGCGGCCCAGCTGCTGGAGCAGAACAACCACAGCATCGCCGCCGTAGCCGAAGAAGTGGGCATTCTGGACGTGAATTACTTCACCAAGATCTTCAAAAAGACCCTCGGCGTCACCCCCACCCGCTACCGCCGGGAACACAAAGAAAAATAACTGCGAAACAGCAGAATGAAAAAAAGACCCATTTTGTCCTTTTGATGCGTACAGATTACGCACCGGGACAAAGTGGGCTTTTTTTCATCGGATAGGATTGTTGCACACCGGAACGGTCTCTGTAACTATTTTGAGAGATTTCATGGATTTTTGTATGGAATTTGGACGCATGTTGCAAAATCGACAGAAATTGTGCTTGATATCAAAAAGAAACTTGTATCCAACAAAAGCAATTGTGAGGGATGCACAAAAGATTTCTTGGATTCTTGTGAACTTGTTCTATTGCGAATGGTCGTGCGGACGGTTATAATACAAACAGAATCACGAAACGTGCGGTATGCGCACGATTCGATTTTGCTGTAATATGCGAATGAAGGAGAACATTATTATGAAAATGATTTCGCGTCGTGACTTCATGAAGGCTTCCGCTGTTGTGGGTGCTGCTGGCGTTCTGACCGCCTGCGGCGGCTCCTCCAGCTCCACTGCTGCATCCTCTGTTGCAGCTTCCACTGCTGCATCTTCTGCAGCCGCTTCCACCACCGGCAGCGCAAACATCGGCGTCTGCATCTATCAGTTCGCTGATAACTTCATGACCCTGTACCGCACCGATCTGGAAGAGTACCTGAAGGATATGGGCTACGCCGTCACCATCGTCGATGGCAAGAACGACCAGAACACCCAGACCGAGCAGATCAACACCTTCCTGCAGCAGGGCGTGGACGTCCTGGTCATCAACCCCGTCCAGACCACTTCCGCTCAGACCATCGTTGATACCATCAAGCCCTCTGAGACTCCCATCGTCTTCATCAACCGTGAGCCCGACAAGAGCGTTCTGGACTCCTACGCAGACAAGTGCTGCTACGTCGGCGCTGACGCACGTCAGTCCGGTACTTATCAGGGCGAGCTGATCCTCGAGACCGAGACTCAGGGCGATATCAACGGCGACGGCAAGATCACCTACATCATGTGCAAGGGCGACCCCGAAAACATTGATGCACAGTATCGTACCGAGTACTCCATCAAGGCTCTGACCGACGCCGGCAAGGAAGTCGAGTGCCTGTACGAGTACCTGGACAACTGGGACCAGACCACCGCACAGCAGGACGTCGCAAACGCTCTGGCACAGTACGGCGAGAAGATCGAAGTCGTCTTCTGCAACAACGACGCAATGGCTCTGGGCGCTCTGCAGTCCATCGAGCAGGCTGGCCGCAAGGTCGGCGAGGACATCTATCTGGTCGGTGTTGACGCACTGAAGGAAGCTGTCCAGAACGTTGTTGACGGCAAGATGACCGGTACCGTCCTGAACGATGACGTTGGCCAGGCTACCGCCGCTGCCGACGCAACCAAGCTGTTCGTTGAGGGCAAGGATGTCGAAGAGTACTACTGGGTCGACTATGTGAAGGTCACCACCGAGAACGCTTCTCAGTATCTCTGATTCGGAGCTGAGAACCACTCACGGTTGCAAGGTACGCAGTGAGTCCGAAGCTTTCTAAAAGCTAACAAGCGCGTGCGTGCGAGATTCCTCGGCGCACGCGCTTTCCTTTCGGAACGAACCGTGCCTTATTTTGAACGACAAGGAGGCTCTGCGGAATGTCAGAATACCGTCTGGTAATGAAAGGCGTGGTCAAGACCTTCCCCGGCGTCAAAGCGCTGGACCACGCGCAGTTGGAGCTCCGCCCCGGCAAAGTCATGGCCCTGATGGGCGAAAACGGCGCTGGCAAGTCCACTTTGATGAAGTGCATGTTCGGCATTTACAAGATGGACGAAGGCGAGATCGAATACGAAGGACAAAAAGTCACCATCCCCAACCCTCTGGAAGCACTGAATCGCGGCATCGCGATGGTGCATCAGGAGCTGCAGCCCATCCCGGCCCGTACCGTGGCTGAGAACATCTGGCTGGGCCGCTTCCCCACCAAGAAGGCAGGTATCATCACCATGGTGGACCATGCCAAAATGTACGCCGATACCGATGCCCTGCTGAAGAAGCTGAAGCTGGACATCAACTCCCACGCAAAGCTGGGCAGCCTGAGTATCGCACAGATGCAGATGGTGGAGATCGCAAAGGCCGTCTCCGCAAACTGCAAGGTGCTGATTTTGGACGAGCCCACCTCCTCGCTGACTGCGAACGAGGTCGAGTCGCTGTTCCGCATCATGCGCGAGCTGAAGGAGCAGGGCGTTGCGCTGGTCTACATCAGCCATAAGATGGACGAGATCAAGGTCATCGCCGACGAAGTCACCATCATGCGCGATGGCCACTACATCGGCAAGTGGGACGTTGCCAACATGACCAAGGAGCAGATCATCGCCAAGATGGTCGGCCGTGAGCTGTCCAATCTGTTCCCGCCGCTGGAGAACCACCCCTCCGACGAGGTCATGATGAAGGTGGAGGACTTCACCTCCATCCATCCGCGTTCCTTCCGTCATTGCAGCTTCGAGCTGAAGAAGGGCGAGATCCTGGGCGTGGCCGGCCTGGTTGGTGCTCAGCGTACCGAGCTGATGGAGGGCATCTTCGGCCTGCGCGCCCACACCTCCGGTAAAGTGTGGATCAAGGGCGAAGCAGTCGAGATCAAACAGCCCCGCGACGCCATCCGCAAGAGCGTGGCGCTGCTGACGGAGGACCGCCGCGCCACCGGCATCATGGGTGTGCTGAGCGTTGCCGACAACATCTCCATTGCATCGCTGGACGCTCTGCGCAAGGGCCCCATCATGCTGGATGATAAGAAGATCCTCGATCTGGTCGCCACCAACAAGGAAAAGATGGCCATCAAGGTGCCCAGCCCCAAGACCGCCATCAAGAGCCTTTCCGGCGGCAACCAGCAGAAGGTGCTGATCGCCCGCTGGCTGGCCAATAACCCCGATGTGCTGATCCTCGACGAGCCCACCCGCGGCATCGACGTCGGTGCAAAGTACGAAATTTACTGCATCATTGCCGACCTGGCCAAGCAGGGCAAGAGCATCATCATGATCTCCTCCGAAATGAGCGAGATCATCGGTATGTCCAACCGTGTTATGGTCATGTGCGATGGCCGCATCACCGGCTTCATCGACGGCAAGGACGCCACCCAGGAGAACATCATGGCGCTGGCGACCCAGTTTGAGACCGCACCGACGACGGCAGCGGCCAATCAGTAAACAAGGAGGCTGTCTATTGTGGAAGCTACCAAGAAATTGAACGGCAAGTCCGTGAAAAAATGGCTGAGTGAAAATGCCATCATCGTCCTGATGCTTGCGGTCTCTCTGATCGTCGGCATCATCCACCCCAACTTCTTTGCAGTCGCAAACCTGATCAACCTGTTCAAGAACGTGTCCATCCGCTACATCATCGCGCTGGGCATCTCCGGCTGTCTGATCACCACCGGCAACGACCTGTCTGCCGGTCGTCTGGCTGGTTTTGCGGCCTGCCTGGCCTGCATCTTTGCGCAGACGGAAGGCGCTGCCGGTAAGTTCTACCCCAACCTGCCCACTCTGCCCACCCCGGTGGTCTTCATCCTGGTCATCGCCATCTGCGCCATCGTGGGTCTGTGCAACGGTCTGGTCGTCAGCTACCTGAAGGTCCAGCCCTTCATCGCGACCCTGGGTATGCAGCAGGTCGTCTACGGCATCTGCCTGGTCTACACCGGCGGTACCCCCATCGGCTCCCTGAACAAGAACTTCACCTCTCTGGCCTCCAACAGCATCATCGGCATCCCGGTCCTGATCTGGATCGCCCTGATCGTGGCCGCCTGCTTCTGGTTCCTGTACAACAAGACCCGCCACGGCAAGTACATGTACGCCATCGGCGGCAACGAGGCTGCGGCTGAGGTCGCCGGCGTCAACGTCAACGCCACCAAGATCCGCATCTATATCCTGGCTTCCTGCATGTTCGGTCTGGCAGGCTGCCTGCTGGCTGCAAAGTCCGGCGGCGCATCCGTCAACACCGCACAGGGCTATGAGCTGGACGCCATCGCAGCTTCCACCATCGGCGGCGTTTCCACCACCGGTGGTGTCGGCACCGTGCCCGGCATCCTGGTCGGCGTTCTGGTCTTTGAGCTGATGAAGGTCGCTCTGCAGTTCATGAACGTCAACTCCTCCTACACCTACATCGTGCAGGGCCTTGTCATCATCGTGGCTGTCGCCATTGATATCCGCAAGTACCTCGCCAAGAAGTAATTTCCCCCGAAAAGAGAGCGCCTGCTGGGCCGTCCACTCGTTGCAGTGGGCGGCCCGCTTTGTTATAATAGAAGAAAAAGCAAGGAGAACGACCATGGCAGAATGGAATGAAAAAGAAGCCGAACTCGCCCGCCGCGAAGCACTGCTGGCCGAGCGCGAGGCCCAGCTGGAAAAAGAGCAGGCCGAACTGGAAGCGCGCAAGGCGCAGGGCGAAGCGGGGAAGAAGAGCCTGCTGAACAACAACGACCCCAACTTCGTGAACCCCAAGGAAAAGCTCTACGACAAGTTCCCGCTGAGCGTCCACCAGATGGACATCATCATCGGGGTGCTGTTTGCCCTCATCGTTCTGTTTCTGGTGCTGGGTATGACGCACACCAGCTTTTTCGGCCTGTTTGGCGGCTGAAAACGTGGAGCAGGAGCAGCCGCTCTTTGGGAGGCTGCGTAGCCCGGCCGAGCCGCACTTGCAATTTCCCCCGGTGGATGGTATCATAAGCACTGCATGTTCTGTGCATGTATCGCAATTTTCAAAAATAGTGCCAATCAAAACGGCATCTTTGCGATATGCAGT
>ERZ791884.2187-NODE-2187-length-11509-cov-12.762005_pt1 | contig 11509 bp, 7 predicted proteins | sample MGYA00509941_ERZ791884 | MGnify/ENA primary metagenome ERZ791884 (study PRJEB30046, sample SAMN00792095) | human gut metagenome | study: EMG produced TPA metagenomics assembly of the A metagenome-wide association study of gut microbiota in type 2... | reverse complement strand
TTTATCTTGCCGCAAGCGGGCACGGGCGGATATGGAATCCGCCCCTACGTTTTTTTGTAGAGGCGGCCAAGGGGCGCTTTTTTGCCTGTTGTGCGTGCAAGCGGATTTATTTCCGCTTTCGCCTTGTCAAAAACCATCTTATGTGGTATACTATTTCTCTACAAGTCCACAGGCAAACCCGGTGCAAACCGGCGACGCAAAGCTATAGGGGCCCATCGGGTCAGCCAGTTGCCAACAAGAAATTGTTGTTTTACTGCCGCCGGTAGCTTCGCGTCCTTTTTGGGGCAGGAGTTGACGAGGGTGAAAACACATCGCTACATCGGCGGCACAAAGCAGGGCATCTATAACGCCCTGCTGTTTTCTGCTGCCCGCGGATATTGTTTAATACGGTCAGACAGCGCTTTCAGGTATGGGTCCGCCATGCCCTGAAGGCGTTTTTTCCTGCGTCACAGCCTATATAGCAGACCGTCAAAGAAATAAGGAGAAAAACCGGATGAAAAAGAAACCACTGCACAGAATTTCCTCCCTGCTTGCAGCCACGGTGCTGGGTCTGTCCCTGCTGACCGGCTGCGCCGGAAAAAGCACCGAGGCGGTGCAGGCACAGGAGGACGCCGACACCATTCAGGTCTATTTGTGGACCAACAGCCTCTACGAAAAGTACGCCCCCTACGTGCAGGCGCAGCTGCCGGACGTAAACATTGAGTTTATCGTGGGCAACAACGATCTGGACTTTTACAAATTCTTGCAGGAAAACGGCGGTCTGCCGGACATTATAACCTGCTGCCGCTTCTCCCTGCACGATGCGGCCCCCCTGAAGGACAGCCTGATGGACCTTGCCACCACCAACGAAGCAGGCGCTGTCTACAATACCTACCTCAACAGCTTTAGAAATGAGGACAGCAGTGTAAACTGGCTGCCCGTATGCGCAGACACCCACGGCTTTGTGGTCAACCGCGGCCTTTTTGAGGAATACGGTATTCCGCTGCCCACCGATTACGCCAGCTTTGCCGCTGCCTGCAAAGCCTTTGACGAGGCAGGCATCCGTGGCTTTACCGCCGATTATCTGTACGACTACACCTGCATGGAAACGCTGCAGGGGCTTTCCGCCGCCGAGCTTACGACCACGGAAGGGCGCAAATGGCGCACCGCCTACAGCGACCCCGCCGACACCGCCCGTGTCGGGCTGGACAATACCGTCTGGCCGGGCGCCTTTGCGCGTATGGAGCAGTTCATCCGAGACACCGGTCTTACGGCGGCGGACTTAGAGCTGAATTACGACGACGTGACCGGGATGTTCGGCAAGGGGGAGCTTGCCATGTACTTTAGCAGCTCCGCCGGCGTACAGATGTTCCGGGAGCAGGGCATCGACGCGACCTTTTTGCCGTTCTTCAGCCAGAACGGCGAAAAATGGCTGATGACCACCCCCTACTTCCAGGTGGCGCTGAACCGCGACCTGGAGCAGGACGCCGCCCGGCGCGTAAAGGCAATGCAGGTCCTGCACGTCATGCTGTCGGAGGGAGCGCAGGAGCAGATCCTCGCGGACGGGCAGGATCTTTTGAGCTACAGCCAGAATGTCAGCTACCACCTGACCCACACCATGGAGGACGTGCGCTCGGTGGTGGAAGAAAACCACATGTACATCCGCATCGCCTCCAACGATTTCTTTGCCATCTCCCAGGATGTGGTTTCCAAGATGATCGCGGGCGAATATGACGCCGGGCAGGCCTACCGTGCGTTCAACGCCCGCCTTTTGACAGAGAGAACGCCCGACACAAGCGATATTGTGCTGAGCAACGAAACCGCCTATTCCAACGTGTTCCACAAAAACGGCGGCAATGCGTCCTTCTCGGTCATGGCAAACACGCTGCGCGGGCTGTACGGCACCGACGTGCTGATAGCACCCGCCAGCAGCTTTACCGGCAGCGTGCTGCAGGCAGACTATACCCAGACAACAGCGCGCGCCATGATCATGCCCAACGGGCTTATGTCGTACCGGCGCACCATGACGGGTGCCGAGCTGAAGAACACCGTGCGCGCCTTTGTGGAAGGCTGCGAGGGCGGCTTTACCCCGTTCAACCGCGGTTCCCTGCCGGTGGTCAGCGGCATTGCCGTGCAGGTGCAGGAGAACGGCGGCAGCTATACGCTGACCGGCATCACCCGCGGCGGCCAGCCGCTGCAGGATGACGACACCGTCACCGTGACCTGCCTGGCAACCGAAAAGCAGATGGCGCCGCTGCTGCAGGACGAAAGCCGCGCGTTTGAGCGCGGGGAGGCCACGGTCAGAAACGCCTGGAGCGAGGCACTTTCCGGCGGCAGCGTGACGCTGGCCGCGCCGGAAAGCTATATTACATTCGGGGGGGGGTAATGCTCTGTGGAAGAAGCTAAGCATAAAATAAAAATAAAGCGACATTCCCGGCAAAATTGGTATGCTGCGGCGGCCTGCCTGCTGTCGATTGCGCTGCTTGTCTGCCTTAGCGCGCAGTACCTTTCGTTTGTGTCAAAAACCATCTATGCGGAAAGCACCGAGCATTTGGAGGAAGTCCTGCACAAATCCAACAATATGCTGAGCATGATCGTCAAGAAGAACATCTCCTACCTGCATTTGTGGAACGGCTTTCTGAGCAGTGACCCCGATGATGCCAGCACGCAGGCGTATCTGGAGTCAGCGCAGCAGCAGCTTGGCTTTGCCGAATTCTACTTTCTTTCTTACGACGGCAACTACATGACCCCCAGCGGGGAAACGGGCTACTTAGGCTTGCAGACCAACCTCGACGAGCTGCTTTCCGACCAGAAGGACGTTGTGTTGAACACGGCCCTGCCCGGACAGGACCCGATGCTGGTGTTCATCTGCCCCGAAACCAAGGGCATCTACCGCGGCTTTGCCTACGATGCCGTTGCCATCAGCCACTACAACAATGTTGTGATGAAGACCGTGGACGATTCGTCTTTCGGCGGAGCGGCCAGCTCCTTTGTCATCTACCCGGACGGGCAGGTCCTGATCGAAAATATCGCAGAAGGCTCGGAATCCATTTACAATTTTGTGTCGATACTGCGCGAGTATTCCGACCTTACCGAGGCGCAGATACAGGAGCTTACGGACGACTTTGCGCAGGGCATCACCGGAAACCGCGAGGTGACGCTGGACGGCACAAGATACTATATGGTCTACGAAAGCACCGGCATCCAGAACTGGACCCTGGTGGGGCTTATCCCGCGGAATACCATCAACGCCGCCATGAACCAGCTTTGGCAGCGCACGGTGCAGATCGTAGCCCTCGTTGTCCTGTCGATTGCGGCAATGGTCCTTCTGATGGTCATGCACCGGGGCCGCACCAAGCTGCGCCGCCAGAACACCGCGATTTTGTACCGTGATGTGCTGTTCGAGAAGCTGTCCCAGAACGTGGACGACGTTTTCCTGCTGCTGGATGCCCAAAAGCACCGGGCGGATTATGTCAGCCCGAACATAGAACGGCTGCTGGGCCTGACGCTGAAGAGCGTGCGCAAGAATATCGGCATGCTGGCCCTGCTGCACCCGGCGGATTCCCCCGGCCGCACCAAAAATTATCTGGAAGGGCTTGCCTGCGGCGACCAGCGCGAATGGGACACGGAGTTTGTCCATCAGAAAACCGGGGAGCATCGCTGGTTCCATGTGGTTGCCATGGGCAGCGAGGTCGAGGGCAAAGCCAAGCACATTTTGGTTCTGTCTGACCGCACCGCCGACAGGCAGGCGAACCAGGCGCTCTCGGATGCCGTGGCCGCCGCCGAAAACGCCAACCGCGCCAAGAGCACCTTCCTTTCCAATATGTCCCACGACATCCGCACCCCGATGAATGCCATCATCGGCTTTACCACGCTGGCGGTCAGCCATCTGGACGACAGGGACCGCGTGAAGGAATACCTTACCAAGATACTTGCCTCCGGCAACCACCTGCTTTCGCTCATCAACGATATTCTGGATATGAGCCGCATCGAAAGCGGAAAGATCCAGCTGGACGAGACCGAGGTCAACCTGTCCGACGTACTGCACGACATAAAGACCATCGTCAGCGGACAGATATACGCAAAGCAGCTGGACCTGTACATGGACGCGATAGATATTACCGATGAGGACGTCTATTGCGACAAGACCCGGCTGAATCAGGTTTTGATGAACCTTTTGTCCAACGCCATCAAGTTCACCCCCGCGGGCGGCACGGTGTCGCTGCGGGTGCGCCAGCTTGCCGGCCAGGTCAGCGGCTGCGGGCAGTATGAGTTCCGCGTCAAGGACAGCGGCATCGGCATGAGCCCGGAGTTTGCCCAAAAAATCTTTGAGCCCTTTGAGCGCGAGCGCACCTCCACGGTAAGCAAGATACAGGGCACTGGGCTGGGTATGGCTATCAGCAAAAACATCGTAGATATGATGGGCGGCACCATCGAGGTGCAGACCGCGCCGGGCAAGGGTTCTGAATTTATCGTCCGTGTGCCGCTGCGCATACAGGCAGAGCACCGCAAGGCGGAAAAGATCCCCACGCTGGAGGGTCTGAAGGCGCTGGTGGTGGACGACGATTTCAACACCTGCGACAGCGTGACCAAGATGCTGGTCACGGTGGGTATGCGCGCCGATTGGACGCTTTCCGGCAAGGAGGCCGTTCTGCGCGCACGGCAGTCCATCGAGATGGGCGATACCTACAAGGCTTATATCATCGACTGGCGCCTGCCGGATATGAACGGCATTGAGGTCACCCGCCAGATCCGCAGCCTGCACGATGATACGCCTATTATTATCCTGACCGCCTATGACTGGTCCGACATTGAGGCCGAGGCAAAGGCCGCCGGTGTCACGGCGTTCTGCCCCAAGCCGATGTTCCTGTCGGACCTGCGCGACTCCCTGATGACCGCCATCGGGCAGAAGCCGGAGGAGCAGCAGGGCGTATTGCCCAAGGAACCCACCGACTTTGCGGGCAAGCACATCCTGCTTGCCGAGGATAACGAGCTGAACCGCGAGATCGCCGTGGAGATTCTGAACGCCTACGGCTTTGAGGTCGATACCGCAGAGAACGGCGCCATCGCCGTGGAAAAGGTCTGCACCGCCGCGCCGGGGCAGTACGATCTGGTGCTGATGGACGTGCAGATGCCGATCATGGACGGCTACACCGCCACCCGCCGCATCCGCGAGCTGGAAAACCCCGCCCTGGCAGGCATCCCCATTCTTGCCATGACGGCGAATGCCTTTGACGAGGACCGCCGCAACGCCCTGGAATGCGGCATGAACGGTTTCCTGTCCAAGCCCATCGTGATCGCCGACCTTGTGCAGGAGATGCGCAAGGTCCTGTAACACGCGGGGTTTCAGAGCCGGGAATCATACGCAAAGCCAAAACAAAAAACGCAGCCACGCTATTTTACCGTAAAATAGCGTGGCTGCGTTTTTTGTGGGTGTCCCTGTTGGTCGAAAACGAAATCCGTAGGGGCGCATTCTATATGCGCCCGCGGAGGTTTATCCTTGCCGCAAGCAGGCACGGGCGGAGAGGGGCACGTTTTTCCCTGTTGCGTGTGTAGGGGCGACCATTGGTCGCCCGTCAACTTACCGCCGCAACGCATTTTCCGGGACAGTTTTCTTGTAAGGCAAGCGGGCACGGGCGAGCAATGCTCGCCCCTACAAATGTTTTTTGGCAGTCTAAGCCCGAAATATTCCTGCCCGCCGCACGTTTCTCTCCCCCACCGCCTGCGGGCGGAGCCCCCTCGCAGAGGGGGCCAAGAGATGGCGGTGCCCCGCGCGGAGTTTTCTCCCTTTGTCGGAAACGTAATCCGTAGGGGCGCATTCTATATGCGCCCGCGGAGGTTTATCTTGCCGCAAGCGGGCACGGGTGGATATGGAATCCGCCCCTACGTTTTTTGAAGCGGCAAAGCACCAGTCGTCACGGGGGGCGTAACGGCTGGTGGGGGTAATGACTTTAGGTGGTCGGTGTACCAACGCTGACGGTAATGTACTGTTCATGCCAACAAGAGCCTTTTGGTTTTTAGGGACTTCGGCTATCAGCACACAGCCACCAAAGAAAGCAACGACCGTTATATTGATGCAGCCCCGAGTACATGGCATTTATGCAGCAATGCAAAAAGCGCCGGGAGTCGATACGCAATCAGTTGAGCAGTGAATTGTACGGAAAATAAAGAATCGCAGCTATGCCATTTTGCAACAAAATGGCGTAGCTGCGTTCTTCTTTTGGTGGGCCGTGAGGGATTCGAACCCCCACTCAAGCGGTTATGAGAATACCGAACCTCTTAAAATTCTATTTTTCTTGTGCAATCGTACCAGATACTGTGTCTTATAGAAGTCTTATCTTTAGGTAATGTGACGAATCTTTTGGTCTTATTTAGTAGTGAAACTGCCCCTTTATCGCCAGCTTTATCGCCAGAAAAAAGCTGGCGATAAAAAACAGCTCTAAAAACGCATTTTTCCCTAATCTGGCGATGAAGAAACCAACCATAGGTACGAGTCTTTTGCCACACAACTGTTTTTGAATTATACATCGTCATTTTCACATTGTCAATATCGCCAAGGGGATACTATACACTTTTATAGGAATGGGCGCGGCGCGTTCCTCTCCCCCACACCCCCTCTCCAGCTGGCTGAAGAAACAGCCAGCTGAAAAAGAGAATATCGTTTCTTACAAGCATCTTACCTGTTCGCAGATGAGGTGCTTTTTTTATTACAATCTTGGAGGTCATCATGGGCAAATATCAGAAGAACATCGAGGCTGCGCGGCGTATCAGCGTCATGCAGTACCTTGAAACCTACCATCCCGGCGAGCTTGTCCGCAAAACAGACAAGGAATATCGCACAAAAACGCACAGCAGCCTTGTTATTACCCCTGCGAATGGGAAGTTTCACTGGTACGCCCAAAGTGTGGGCGGTAACAATGCTATCGACTATCTGACTAAAGTAGAGGGCATGGACTTTGTCTCGGCGGTACGGTTGTTGAGTGCGATGACACCTGCACCTGTTTCTGTTCAGACGGCCAAGGCTGCGTCTTCCCAGCGGCACACGCCCCGTCCGTTTGAGTTGCCCGCCGCAGATCGAAACACCGAAGCTGCAACGGCCTATCTGTTGCACCGCGGTATCAGCCCGAAAGTGCTGCGCTACTGTGTGGGTAGTGGAATCCTATACCAAACTACGCGCGGCAACTACCGCAACTGCGTTTTTGTGGGCAAAGATGAAAACGGCGTACCGCGCTCTGCTTTTCAGCGCGGCTGTCAAGGCAGCTTTCGCGGAGATGTCGCGGGCAGCCAAAAACAGTATGGCTTTCTGATTCCCGCCGAATCAGAAAAATGCGATACCGTGGAAATCTACGAAGCCCCCATTGATGCCATGTCCGGCGCAACGCTGCGGCAGTACAAACACGATTCCCCGTGGCGCAGCGTCCACTACTTGGCGCTGGGCGGGTTGAACCATCAGCCGATTGACTACTTTTTGCAGCAGCATCCCGAAGTAAAGCGCGTGTCGCTTTGCTTTGACCGTGACGACCCTGGACGGAACTTCACAAAAATTGTTGCAAAACGGCTTGCAGAACGCGGATATATCATACAGGACACTCCCCCGGCCGTAGGAAAGGACTATAACGACTATCTGCTGACCGCCCGCAGACTGATCTGCAGATAATTGTAATACTGATGGGCATCCACTTATTTCAAAGCATCGTTATACGCGGTGCTTATTCTGTTAGGAGAACTTTATGACACACGATACACTTATGGACATTCTGGCCAACACACTGGCAGAGGAAGCCGACTTGGCTGGATGTCTAACCGTTTTGGACAGCTTTGCTCCTCATCCCGAAACAGAACTGAATGTTAGCATTCCCGTTTGCGATGAAACTGCCGAGATTCCGTTGAAGGACTTCGTTTTGTTACGAGACTGGAAAAACCTCATTGAAAAAAGCAAGTCAGTCACATTGGGAGATCTTGTCGATTATCTGTGCGATTGCACCAACAAAGACATCTCCCTCGAAATCCCACCTGAAAGTGAAGGCGAACTGTATGCAGCGCTGATTGTCATCAGTTACGACAGCTTACCTTACGATGGGCAGCTGAACTTTTGGCGTTATGTTCTGGAAAACAATTCTTTAACAATTCCAGAGGTTGAATGAGCCTTGCTTATAAGAGAATTCTGACGAGAGAGAGGATTCGTATGAAAACAATAGCCGTTGCAAATCAAAAAGGCGGTGTGGGCAAAACGACCACTGCCGTGAATCTTGGCACCTCGCTGGCCGCTATGGGCTACAAGGTGCTGTTGGTGGACGCCGACCCGCAGGGGGACTTGAGCAGTTATCTTGGCTACACCGGAGCTGCCAACAGCGCCACAATCAGCGACCTGATGGAATCTGTTATTTTAGACGAACCGGCACCGGAGGTGGTGATGCACCATGAAGAACAAGTGGATTTTATCCCCTCGGACATTGGGCTGTCAGATATGGAAGTTCGGCTGGTCAATGTAATGGCACATGAGCGCATTATGGCACAGGCACTGGAGCCGTTCAAGGACAAATACGATTACTGCCTGATCGACTGTATGCCCTCGCTGGGTATCCTTACGGTGGCTTCGCTTGTGGCTGCTGACCGGGTGCTGATCCCTGTGCAGGCACAGCATTTTGCCTTGAAAGGCGTGGTGTCGCTGATCAAATCCATCAATCAGATCACGCGCCGCATCAAGCCGGAGCTTGAAATTGACGGCATTGTTCTAACCATGGTGGACCGGCGCACCAATCTGAGCAAAGATGTCTGTGCCGCTTTGCGGAATTCCTACGGATACGCACTAAAAATCTACCGCACAGAAATTCCCATTAGCACACGCACCGCGGAGAGTGCCTCCAGCGCCCACAGCGTGCTGAGCTACGATGCAAGCGGTGCTGCAAGCGTCGCCTATAAAACCTTGGCAAAGGAGGTCGTGGACAATGAGAGAGTACGGCAACAACATCATACTCCCCTCACTCGATAATCTCTTTTCCAGCGAGCAGGAACGGCAGGATGCCAAGTTGGAGAAAATCCAGATCCTGCCGCTGTCTGAGCTGCACCCCTTTGAGGGGCATCCGTTTCAGGTGCGCGATGATGAGGAAATGGACAAGATGGTGGACAGCGTCAAGGAATATGGCGTAATGACCCCCGCCATCGTTCGCCCACGACGGGACGGCGGTTATGAAATTGTAGCCGGACACCGCCGCTGCCACGCCAGCCGGCGCGCCGGAGTGGACACCATGCCTTGCATTGTGCGGGATATGGATGATGACACCGCCATTATTTTGATGGTGGATTCCAACTGTCAGCGTGAGCATATTCTTCCAAGCGAAAAGGCTAAGGCGTACCAGATGAAGTTGGAGGCAATCAAAAGGCAAGGGCGGCGCAATGATTTAACTTCGTCCCAAGTTGGGACGAAGTTAAGAGCTGATGAATGTGTAGCCCAAGGCTCTGGGGAAAGTCGAAACCAAGTTCAGCGTTTTATCCGCTTGAACAAACTGACCCCTGACCTGATGCAGCTTGTGGACGATGGCAGACTCAAGACCACTCCTGCGGTGGAGTTGAGCTATCTGACGCCGGAGGAACAGGAAGAATTTCTCTCTTACATGGAAGAGGAAGGCTGCACACCGTCATTATCCCAAGCGCAGAAGCTGAAAGCTGCCAGCAAGGAAAGTGTTCTGACGAAAGACAAGATTCACGGGATCATGTCTGCCCGTTCCCCCAGCGTAAAGCCGCGCGAACCGCAGCTCACGATTGCCGTATCCAAGGTCGAACGCTATTTCCCGAAGGGCTGTACCTCCGAACAGATGGAAAGTACCATCCTGAAACTTCTGGAAAACTACTACCGCAAGCGGCAGGATTACGAACGATGAGGTGGCGGTATGACAAGAGTTTTGATTATAGAACCGGGCTACTGCCCCTATCAGGCTGCCTTTGACAGCCCGCAGGCGGCAATTTCCGAGGTGATCGAGGGCGACAGTTTGCTGCTGAAACCGTTCGGCACATCGAAAATCGGCGTTGTGTGCAGTAAAAACCAAAGCCGGCTGAAATACAACAGACAACTGGAAGATGGTTGCACGATACGCGGGCGGTTTCTGGTTTGTGGACTCGGTGAGTCCAAAATGTTGGGGCTTTCAAAAGAACAGGCGGAGCGCTACAATCGGCTGCTGTTCTTCCCGCAAGTGGAGGATATGCTGTCCGGCGATCTGCCGGTTGCCAAGGTCCGCCCGCCGGATGAGCGCTTTGGAAGTAAAATCTCTTTTTGGGAAAGGTTGAGCCGTTAATTATAAAGGAGAATCACCGAGATGAACAAACACGATACGGTCATTGGCTATATCGAATATCTTGACTGCAACGGATGCGTTCGGGAACGCATTCCGTATGTCGATGCAGAGAAATTCAAAACCAGAATTTACGCTTCTTTGTATTGTGGCGAACCCATCATTCCGGTTTTGTTTCCGGAGAATCTGAGCCAGCCTCTTCTCTTTGAAAAGGGCACCATTTTTCCGTGGGGATTGCGAAGAAAGAAGTACGAGCTGCTGCCGTATGAGATCTACCAGACCAACGACCGGAAGATTGCGTTTTTACGGTATGACTACACCAAAGACCATATAAATGATGCATCCTATAAGCTGGTGTATCGCGGGCAGATGGAATGTTGGCAGACGCTGGACAGCCTTTACTGCCTGCACAATCAGAAAAACCGTCCCAACGGCAGGAAGATGCGCTCTTTGTCGGTCAGTGATATTATTGTAACGCATGAGGGCGGTCAGGCACACGCCTACTATGTGGAACCGATTGGTTACAAACAGGTTGATGAGTTGCTGCCGGGGCTGGAACAAACCAAGAAACGCAGCGTTGCACGCGAAGAACGATAACAAAATCAGCTCGGCAAAGGAAAATACACCCATAAATGAATTGGATTTTCTTTGTTGGTTTTTCTATCATGAAATCATTCACATTTCGTTTGTTGATTTTTTTATGGTAATTCGATATAATACCTATAGGAGTGATACGATGATACTTCAATATTTTGTTACCGAGGAAGCATCTGGGAAAACAATCCCCATTGAAATCGATCGAGCCACCACCGCCGATCTTGCCACTACGAAATCCTGCTGGCAAAGCGACTGGACCAGCGATTTCATCAGTGATCTCAACCTAGAGAAATACGCAGCGAAAACCGATGAAGGCGAAATTGTCGCCTTAGGTGCATACAGAGAAGATGAAAGCGGTATTTCTATTTATATCGTTGATATTGAAGCTCATCCTGAGAGCAACCCTACGATCTCCCAACCCAAAAAGTATCTTGGCATCGGTCGCATGATGATTGCCTTTGGTATTCAACTGTCCATTGATGCCAGCCTTGGCGGTATTGTCACCTTTGCCGCCAAAACCGATGAATTGCTGGAACATTATATAAAGGACTTTGGTGCAATTCCCATTGCACAGCCTATGTCCGGTGGTCCTAAGTTGTTAATGATTGCTGACGAAAGCGCACAGGAGATTTTCAGCACCTATC
>ERZ791884.2179-NODE-2179-length-11547-cov-3.546119_pt1 | contig 11547 bp, 9 predicted proteins | sample MGYA00509941_ERZ791884 | MGnify/ENA primary metagenome ERZ791884 (study PRJEB30046, sample SAMN00792095) | human gut metagenome | study: EMG produced TPA metagenomics assembly of the A metagenome-wide association study of gut microbiota in type 2... | reverse complement strand
CGCGGCCCATTGCGTGCCTGCTGTTCACGGGACCCACCGGCGTGGGAAAGACGGAGCTGTGCCGGGCGCTGGCACAGGAGGTCTACGGCAGCCGGGACGCCATGATCCGGCTGGACATGACGGAATATATGGAAAAGCAGTCGGTTTCCCGTCTGATCGGCGCGCCTCCCGGGTACGTCGGCTATGAGGAGGGCGGTAAGCTGACGGAGGCGGTGCGCCGCCGCCCCTACTGTCTGGTGCTGATGGATGAGCTGGAAAAAGCCCACCCGGACGTGTTGGGCATTCTGCTGCAAATCATGGAGGAAGGAACGCTGACGGATTCCACGGGGCGGCACGTCAGTTTCAAGAACGCCATTGTGGTCATGACCTCCAACGTAGGCGGTCAGATTCGGGGTGACGGACTGGGCTTCTGCGCCGGGGGACGAAGCGCGGAGATCGGCGAAGCGTTACAGCAGGCGTTTTCCCCGGAATTTCTGGGACGAATCGACCAGACGGTGTGCTTCGAGCCGCTGGGGACCGGTGCTCTGGAAGCCATCACATGGAAATATCTGCGGCAGCTTCAGGAGCGGACGGCGGCGCTGGGGACCCAGCTTCTGCTGCCCCCGGAACTGGCGACGGAGTTGTTGAAAAAGCGCCCCGGAAAGGACGGTGCCCGGCAGATCCGCCGCCTTGTGCAGACCGAGGTGGAGGGGCCGCTGGCGAGCTACCTGCTGCGCTGCGGGAAGAAGCCCGCACGGGTCAAGCCGAAACTGGAAGACGGAAAGCTGGTTTTTTGACGCTCTGGGGCGCGGTGAAGGCGTGGTTATCTGAAATGAAGCTGAGAAAACGCCTGTTTTATTAGAACAAATATGCGAATATTCCCCGATTTCTGGCGGAAATCGAAAAATCCCTGAGAAAAAGATTGATTTTTTCCCTTGCGGGTAGTATACTGTCTCTACATGGAGCAAAAGGGAAGTAAAGTGGAGCGAAAGGGAGGTGAGCGCCGTGATCGGGAAATATCCTGCGAAGCTGGACGAAAAGAGCCGTCTGTTCGTGCCGTCCAAGCTGAGGGCGGAACTGGGGGACACCTTTTTTGTCACCCTGGGCGTCAACTGCGGTCACCGCTGCCTCACCGTCTACACTGCCGAGGAATGGAAACGCCTTTCGGATAACTACAATGCCATGAGCATTTCCCAGCGCTCCGGCGCAACCAGCCTGATTTTTATGAACGCCGCCGAATGCAGCCCGGATAAGCAGTACCGTTTCAGCCTGACGCAGTTTCTTCTCAGCTACGCCGGAATTGACCGGGAGGTCATGATCGTCGGCCGGGCGGGACAGGCGGAGATCTGGGACGCTAAGGAATTCGCCGACTTTGAGCGGGAGAACCTGACCCCGGAGAAGCTGCTGGCGTCCCTGGAGGCAATCGGCCTATGAGTGAATTTCATCATGTTTCCGTGCTTTTGGAAGAGTGCATCCAGGGGCTTGCCATCAAGCCCGACGGCATTTATGTGGACGGAACGTTAGGCGGCGCGGGACATTCCAGCCGCATTGCCGCGAAGCTCACAACCGGGCGGCTCATCGGCATCGACCGGGACAACGTGGCGCTGGAAGCGGCGGCGGAACGGTTGAAGCCCTATGAAGACCGGGTCACGCTGGTTCACGCCAATTTCTGCGACATGGATGAGGCGCTCGAGAAACTGGGCATCGATAAGGTGGACGGCATCCTGCTGGACTTGGGCGTTTCCTCCCCCCAGCTGGACGACGGGCAGCGGGGCTTTTCCTATATGACGGACGCGCCGCTGGATATGCGCATGAACGGCGAGGACGTCCGGGACGCCCGTCAGATCGTGAACACATGGTCTTACGAGGAACTCAAGCGTATTTTGTATGATTACGGCGAGGAGCGCTTTGCGCCCCGGATCGCGGCGGCCATTTGCCGCCGCAGGGAGCAGGCGCCCATCGAGACGACGCTGGAGCTGGTGGACGTGATCAAAAGCGCCATGCCCGCTTCCGCTCTGCGGGAGAAGCAGCACCCGGCCAAGCGAAGCTTTCAGGCCATCCGCATCGCCGTCAACGACGAGCTGGGGGCGGTGGAAACGGTGATGGAAAAGGCCGTTCCGCTGCTGAATCCCGGCGGACGGCTGGCGGTGATCACCTTCCATTCTCTGGAGGACCGCATTGTGAAAGACGCCATGGCGGAGGCGGCGAAGGGCTGCACCTGCCCGCCCAGTTTCCCGGTCTGCGTCTGCGGCAAGAAGCCTCAGGTGCGGATCGTGACCCGCAAGCCCATCGTTTCCGGGGAAGAAGAACTGGAACGGAATCCCAGAGCACGCAGTGCCAAACTGCGTATCTGCGAAAAACTATAAATTATAACAGGCAAATTGCCGGAAAGGGGATAGAATGATGACGGAAAAGCCCAAAATTCAGTACATTGGTCAGTTCTATGTCCCCGGCAGCGAGGCGCAGGTGCTTGCGCCGAAGAAAAAGAAGAAAAAGGCCAAAACAAAGCTCCCGATCGCAAAGCAGGAGCAGGTAAAGGCAATCTATATCGACCCCGTGGCGCTGATTGGCATCACGGTGGCAGTGGTGATGCTGGCGGTCATGGTGGTGGGAGCATTGCAGCTGCGCAGCGACTGGGCGCAGTATGAGCAAATGTCCAACTACGTCTCCCGGCTGAACCAAAACAACGCCGAGCTGGAACGCACCTATCGGGACGGCTACGACCTGGAGGACATCCGGGACAAGGCGCTGGCGCTTGGCATGGTGCCGGTGGAGGAAGTGCAGAGCAGAACCATCACCGTCACACGCTCCCAGCCGAAGCCGGAACGGACGCTCTGGGACGACATCGTCTGGTTCTTTGGCGGCCTATTCGGGGACGGGGAAGCCGCTTCCTTCGGATGAGCGGAAAAAGCGGTTCCCCTGCATAAAGTCCGTCCCTCCTCATAAAGTAAGATAGCAGCTGCACTGGGCGGCGAGGGATTCCCTTGCTGCCCAAAGTTGTATCTTGACGGAAAGGCCGGTGGCTTATGGGGAGGAAGAAGCGGGAATTTAACCGTCTGCGGCTGGACAGCGGCCAGCACAGGCGCATCATGCTGGTATCCGCGCTGCTGGGGGCGCTGGCCTTCCTGCCGGTGGGGCTGCGGCTGTACAGCCTGATGGTGACGAACTACGATTATTATTCCTCCCTCGCTCTGCGCAACCAGACCCGCACGACGACGGTGACCGCCGACCGCGGGGACATCTTCGACCGGAATATGAATATTCTGGCGACCTCCGTCAGCGTGGAGAATGTGTATCTCGACCCCCACGAGCTGAAGCAGTCCAAGGCGGACATTCCCGAAATTGCCCGGACGCTGGGAGAAATTCTGGGGAAAGACCCCGCGTGGATCGAGGAACAGGCGGCGGACATCAAACGGCGCTACAAGCAGGTCGGCACCCGCGTTGACGAGGAGACTGCCGGAACAATCCGGGATTACATCAATGAAAAGGGCATTTCCGGCATTCATCTGGAACCCACGTCCCAGCGGGTCTACCCCTATGAAACCCTGGCGGCGCAGGTCGTCGGCTTCACCAACGCATCCAACGAGGGCTGTGAAGGGGTGGAGGCCGCCTACAACAGCTTCCTCGCGGGCAGCACGGGCAGAGTCATCACCACAAAGGGCAATAACGAAATGGATATGCCCTTTTCCTATGAAAACTACGTTTCCTCCCGGCAGGGGGACAGCGTAATTCTGACACTGGACGCCACGGTGCAGGCGTGCCTTGAAAAGCAGCTTTCTGCCGCCATTGCCCGCTATGATGTCCAGAACGGTGCGTTCGGGCTGGTGATGAACTGCAAGACGGGAGAAATCCTCGCCATGGCCACGCTGGGCAGCTATGACCCCAACAACTATCTGGAAATCGCCGACGAGGGAACGGCGGCGCAGCTGGAAGAAATGAAACGGGTCTACCTCGCCGAGCCGGAGGGGAGCGAAGCCTACGAGGCTGGGAAGACGGCCTATGGGGAAGCCCTCTCCGCCGCCCGGTTGAAGCAGTGGCGCAACCGGGTGATCTCCGATGGCTATGAGCCGGGTTCTACCTTCAAGGTGCTGACCATGTCGGCGGCGCTGGACTGCGGCGCGATCGACCTGAATACCCCTTTCCACTGCTCCGGTTCTGAGCAGATTCCGGGACGTGCCCAGCGGCTCCACTGCTGGCGCTCCACGGGACACGGGGCGGAAAAAACGCCTCAGGCGCTGCAAAATTCCTGCAACATCGCCTTCGCCCACATCGCCCTGAAGCTGGGCGGGGAGCGGTTTTATGAATACGTAAAAAACTTTGGGGTGCTGGAAAAAACCGGCATCGACCTGGCGGGAGAGAGCAAGGGCGTCTTTTTCGACAAGGCGCTGGTCACGGACACGGACAAATGGGGGACGGCGTCCCTGACCTCCGGTTCTTTTGGCCAGACTTTTAAGATCACCCCCCTGCAGCTGGTGCGGGCGATTTCGTCCGTGGTCAACGGCGGACAGCTGATGGAGCCGTACATCGTCTCGGAGATTCTGGACGCCGACGGCAATACGGTGATGAAGGCGGAGCCGACGGTGGTGCGCAGAACCATTTCTCAGGAGACCTCCGACACCATGCGCACCCTCATTGAGTCCGTCGTTACGGAGGGAACGGCAAAAAATGCCAAAGTTGCCGGGTTTTCCATCGGCGGAAAGACCGGAACCAGTGAAAAAATTGACGTTTTTGACGAGAATGGCCAGCGCGTGCAGGATAAAATCGTATCTTTTGTGGGGATTGCGCCTATGGACGATCCGGAGTATATTATACTTGCCGCATTGGATACACCGTCCCGGACAACGGGAATTTACATTTCCGGCGGCGTCATGGCGGCACCCACCGTGGGCGCGGTGATGGCGGACGTGCTGCCATACTTAGGCGTGAAGCAGTCCTTTTCCGAGGACGATATCGCGGGAAAGCAGATCGTCATGGAAGACCTGACCGGCATGACGGCGAAGGATGCCCAGACGCTTCTGAAAAAAGAAGGGCTGACGGCGGCAATTTCCGGCAGCGGCGAAACGGTGACGGGGCAGATCCCGTCTCCCGGACAGACCGTTCCCGGGGGAAGCCAGGTGCTTCTGTTTCTGGGGCAGACCCCGGAGCCGGAAACGGTGAAGGTCCCCGATTTTTACGGCATGAACCGTCAGCAGGCCAGCGACGCCGCGGGCGCGCTGGGGCTGTACATTCTGGTGACGGGGAACGATGAAATTTCCACCGGCGTGACCGTGACGGCGCAGAACGTGGCCAAGGATACCGAGGTTCCCGCGGGAACGACGATCACGCTGGTATTCGCGGATACCGCGGCCAGAGACTGACAACGGAGGATAAATATGAAGCTGAAGGAACTTTTGACGGGCATTTCCGTTCTGGAATGCACCGCAGACCCGGAGCTTGAAATCAAAGAGATTTTTTACGATTCCCGGAAGGTGACCCCGGGCAGCCTGTTTGTGGCCGTGTCCGGCTTTGCTGCCGACGGAAATAAATTTATTCCCATGGCAGCGGAAAAGGGCGCGGCGGCGGTGGTCACGGCGAAGAAGCCGGAGACGGATATTCCCTATGTTCTGGTGGAATCCGACCGGCTGGCGATGGCGCTGCTGGGGTGTAATTTCTTTGGCCGCCCGGCGGAGCATATGACCATGATCGGCATTACCGGCACCAACGGAAAAACGTCCTCCACGCTTCTTCTAAAGCAGGTTCTGGAAACCTGTCTGGGGGCGAAGGTGGGGCTGATCGGCACCATGGCCAATATGATCGGGCAGGAGACCATCCCCACCGAGCGAACCACCCCGGAGAGCTTTGAATTGCAGGCGCTGTTCGCAAAAATGCGGGACGCGGGCTGCACCCATGTGGTGATGGAGGTTTCCAGCCATGCCATTTCCTTGGAGCGCATCGGCGGCATTCATTTTGACGTCGCCGCCTTTACCAACCTGACGGAAGACCATCTGGACTTCCACAAGACCATGGACGCCTATTGCGAAGCCAAGGCCGAGCTGTTCCGCCGCTGCCGTCTGGCGGTCGTCAATGCGGACGACAGCTATTCGGACAGGATTCTCGCGGCGGCCGCCTGCCCGGTGCTGACCACCGGCGTACACCGTCCCGCCGAACTGCGGGGCGAGGACTTGGAGCTTCTGGCGCAGGGCATTCGCTTTATGGCCGTATCCGGCGAGGAACGGGCGGCGGTGTCTCTGCCCATCCCCGGAAAGTTCACCGTCTACAACGCGCTGACGGTTATGGGTATCGCAAAGCAGCTGGGCATTTCCCTGACGGACTGCGCCGCCGCACTGAAAACGGCCTCCGGCGTCAAGGGCAGGGTGGAGGTAGTCCCCACCCCCGGAAAGCCTTACAGCATCCTCATTGACTATGCCCACACCCCCGACGGACTGGAAAACGTGCTTTCCTCCGTGAAGGATTTCTGCAAAGGCCGGGTCATCGCGGTATTTGGCTGCGGCGGCGACCGGGACCCCATGAAGCGGCCCATTATGGGACATATCGGCGTGAAGCTGTCGGATTTTGCCGTCATCACCTCGGATAACCCCCGCACGGAAGACCCCATGGCCATCATCGAGGACATCCTGACAGGGGTAAAACAGGAAGACGGGGAATATATTGTTATCGAAGACCGGCGCGCGGCCATCAGATATGCTATGGACATTGGGAAAAAAGATGATATAATTATTCTGGCAGGAAAGGGTCATGAGACCTATCAGGACATCGGCGGCGTAAAGCGCCACTTGGATGAACGGGAAGAGGTTGCCGCCCACCTGCGGGAAAAAGAGGAAACGGCATGGGAAAATTAACGCTCAGACAGGCCGCCGAGTGGTGCGGCGGCGTGGTGGAAGAAAAATACGCGGACGTCGAATTTTTAGGCGCGGCCAATGACACCCGGGTCATGCAGCCGGGGCAGCTGTTTATCGCGCTTCAGGGCGCGCGGGACGGCCACGACTTCATCAAAAAGGCTATGGACAGGGGCGCTGCGGCGGCTCTGTGCAGCCGCAAGGTGGGGGACTACCCCGCGATCTATGTGGACGACCCCCGCATTGCTTTGGGGAGAATCGCCCGGGAAGAACTGAAACGCATCGGCGCAAAGGTGGTGGCGGTCACCGGCTCCGTGGGCAAGAGCACCACGAAGGAAATGGTCGCTGCCGTGCTGGAACAGGCTTTCGTCACCAGTAAGACCCCGGCCAACCACAATAACGACATCGGAATGCCCATGGCGGTGCTTGCCATGCCGGAGAATACCGAGGTCGCGGTGCTGGAAATGGGCATGAACCATTTCGGCGAAATTGCCTACCTGTCCCAGATCGCAAGACCGGACGTGGCCGTTATCATCAACATCGGCACCGCCCACATTGAGTTTCTGGGCACGCAGGAGGGAATTCGGCAGGCGAAAATGGAGATCGTGGAGGGCATGACCCCTCACGGGATGCTCCTGCTCAACGGCGACGATTTTCTCCTGCGGAATCTGGACAAGGAGCCGCAGCAGCGGGTTACATACTTCGGTTCCTCCGAAGGCTGTGCTGTCCGGGCGTTTGACGTCAATCAGGACGGCGACTATCTGCGCTTCCGGGTGGAGGCCGGGCGGCTGTCCTTCCCGGTGAAGATGCTGCTGGAAGGCGAGCACTACGTCAACGACGCGCTGGCGGCGGTGACGGTCGGCCTGAAGCTGGGGGTGCTGCCCGAAAAGATTCAGGCGGGGCTTTCCCAGTTCCGGAACATTTCCGGCCGTCAGGAGATCATCCAGGCCGGCGGCATGACCATCATCAAGGACTGCTACAACGCAGGCCCCGAGTCCATGGCGGCGGCGCTGGCCGTCCTTGGAAAGAAGCAGGGGCGGCGGATCGCGGTGCTGGGTGACATGCTGGAACTGGGGGACTGCACGCAGGCGGAGCACTACCGGGTGGGCAGGATCGCCGCGGAGAAAGCGGATTTTGTCTTTGCCTACGGCCCCAATTCCGGGCGGATCATCAGCGGAACGATTACTGGCGGTATGCCGGAGACCCGGGGAAGAGCCTTTACGAACCGGGAGGAGCTGGTCGCGGCGCTGAAACGCACGGCAAAGCCCGGCGACGTGCTGCTGTTCAAGGCCAGCCACGGTATCCATCTGGAACAGGTTATCGATGCGTTCTTAGGCGAAGAGAAGTAACGGAGGAAGAAGTCATGACAAGAATCTTGATTACGGCGGCGGCGGGCTGCATCCTGACCGGCGGCATTGGGTATCTGCTGCTGCCGGTGCTGCGGGCGCTGAAGGCCGGACAGTCCATTCGGGAGATCGGCCCCACATGGCACAACAGCAAGGCCGGCACCCCCATGATGGGCGGACTGATGTTCATTTTCGGGACAATTCTCTGCCTGGTGGGCAATTTCCCCGCCATGAGCGATGATTCCCCGTTTTATGTGCTGGCGCTTGCCCTGTGCTTCGGCCTCATCGGGTTTCTGGACGATTTTACCAAGGTCAAATTCCACCGGAATCTGGGCTTGACGACGCTCCAGAAGGCCATGCTGCAAATGGCGGTATCGGCGCTGTTCCTGTACGCCATGTACCGTTCCGGCTTTATGGATACCAATCTGTACATTCCCTTCGCGAATGTGAGCTTCCAGCTGCACCCCATCGTCTATATTTTCTTTGCCATGTTCGTCATGGTGGGGACGGACAACGCGGTGAACCTCACCGACGGTGTGGACGGCCTGTGCGCCAGCATCACCCTGCCTGTGATGATATTCTTTACCGCTGCGGCCGCCGCCATGGGCAAATACGACCTGGCACTGCTGCCCGCGGCTCTGTCGGGCGGACTGGTCGCATACCTCTTTTATAACTGGCATCCCGCTAAGGTCTTCATGGGAGACACCGGCTCGCTGTTCTTAGGCGGCGTGGTGTGCGCCATGGCCTTCGCGCTGGAGATGCCCCTGATTCTGATTCTGATCGGCTTCGTGTATGTCTGTGAAGCCATGTCCGATATTTTGCAGGTCTCCTATTTCAAGGTGACCCACGGCAAGCGCCTGTTCAAGATGGCGCCCATCCACCACCATTTTGAAATGTGCGGCTGGAAGGAAGAAAAAATCGTGCTGGTATTCGCCGGTGTGACGGCAGCCATGTGCGTGCTGGCCTGGTTCGGCATCGCCGGTCTCGTCGGTTAATTATCCACTCCTGAAAGGAAGTATCTTATGGCGTCGGAGCGTGACCTCCATGCCAAAGAGAAACGCCGCCCGGGACTTTCCCGGACGGGGGAAAGCGTCGATTACCCCTTTTTGCTGCTGGTGCTTCTGCTGCTGACGGTGGGACTGGCTATGCTGTATTCGGCAAGCTACGCCCAGAGCGAATACGACACCAGCTACGAAATTTCCACAAAATATCTCCAGAAACAGGCGGTTTGCGCCGCGATCGGTCTTGCCGCCATGTTCTTTTTCAGCCGGATACCCACGGGCGTCTGGTACCGGTTCGCATGGCTGCTGTACGGCGTGAGTATCGCGCTGCTGCTGAGCGTCCTTGTCATCGGCGAGGAGGTCAACGGCGCACGGCGCTGGATCAATCTGGCGGGCATTCAGTTTCAGCCCTCCGAGATCGCGAAATTCACTATGATCCTGCTGTTCGCCCGGCTGACCCGGCTGTACGGGCAGGACGCGAAAACCTTCCGCCACGGCGTTCTGGGCTTCGGTCTGGCGCTGATGGGGATTCTGGTCCCGCTGGCGCTGGAAAAGCACCTGTCGGCCATTATGCTCATGGGCATGGTGGCGGTGGTGATGATGTTCGTGGCGGGCACCCGAACCAGATGGCTTCTGGCCGGGGCGGGGGCTGCCGCCGTGTTCGTGGTCGTCTACGTCAGCTTTATGGGCTACGCCGGCGACCGGGTCACCGCGTGGCTCCACCCGGAGCTTGACCCGGGAGACACCGGATACCAGATCTTGCAGTCGCTGTATGCCATCGGCTCCGGCGGGCTGTTCGGGCTGGGCTACGGCAAGTCCCGGCAGAAATATCTGTACCTGCCTTTTCAATATAATGACTATATTTTTGCGGTGATCTGCGAGGAGCTGGGACTGGTGGGGGCAATGGCAATCGTTGCGCTGTTTGCCGTCACCATCCTGCGGGGCTACTGGATCGCGCTGAACGCCCGTGACCGGTTTTCCACCGTCCTTGCGGCGGGACTGGTGACGCTGATCGCAGTGCAGACCATTCTGAACCTGTGCGTGGTCACCAATCTGCTTCCCTCCACCGGCATTGCGCTGCCGTTTTTTTCCTATGGCGGCACGGCGCTGGCGGTGAATCTGGGGGAAATGGGCATTGTTCTGGGCATTTCCAGAGGGCGAAACCGGAGAAAAATACAGGAGGCATGACCTATGAATCTGATTTTTACCTGCGGCGGCACGGCGGGACACATCAACCCGGCCATCGCGGTTGCCAATATGATGCGGGAACGCCACCCGGACTGCAATATCCTCTTTATCGGCGCAAAGGGGCACATGGAGGAAAAACTGGTGCCGCAGGCGGGGTATGACCTGAAATGTCTGGAAGGTTCCGGCCTCAGCCGGGGAAAGAACCTTGCCGCAGTGAAAAAGAACCTCCACGCAGTGAAATGCGTGCGGGAGGGTGTGAAGGCGTGCAAGAAGATTTTCCGGGAATTCAAGCCCGACGTGGTCATCGGCACCGGCGGCTATGCCAGCTTCCCGGCGCTGTACGCCGCCCAGTCCATGGGCATTCCCACCTGCGTCCACGAGAGCAACGCCGTCCCCGGCGTCACCACCCGTCTGGCGGCGAACAAGGCCAGCCGGGTGCTGGTGGCCTTTGAGGAAAGCGTCCGCCACTACAAGCACCCGGAAAAGGTGGAGGTCGTGGGGATGCCCGTGCGCAGAGAGTTCATTTTCGACACCAAGGAGGAAGCGCGAAAGGAGCTGGGCTTGAGCGGCTTCGTGGTCGTCTCCGCCTTTGGCAGTCAGGGCGCGAAGGTCATGAACGAGACCATTGCGGACATGATACCTCTGGAGCAGGCCGACGGCTTCCCCTTCCACCACATTCACGCCACCGGCAGCTTCGGCAAAGAGTGGATGCCTAAGCGTGTCATGGACAACGGCGTGGACTGGAAGAACTGTCCGGCGCTGGACATCCGGGAGTATATTTACGATATGCCCACTGTCATGGCGGCGGCGGATATCGTCATCGGCCGGGCGGGCAGCGCCACCTGCAATGAGATCGGCGCTTCCGGCACGCCCTGCATTCTGATTCCCTCGCCCAATGTGACGAACAACCATCAGGAAAAGAACGCCCGTGTGCTGGAAGCGGCGGGCGGCGCGGTGGTGGTGCTGGAAAAGGACTGCACGCCCGGGAAGCTGTATGAGCTGATCTGTTCGTTGCTGGCGGACGAAGACCGCCGCAGGGAAATGTCCCGGAAGCTGCACACGATGGTTCGGTTGGATTCCGCGGAACGGATATGTGATATTGTGGAGCAGCTGACCCAAAGCGAAAAATAACCCGCCTTACCCCAGGAGGAACACTATGGATACAACACAGGATAGCCGGGAAAACAGCGGAAAGCG
>ERZ791884.2158-NODE-2158-length-11647-cov-3.447205_pt1 | contig 11647 bp, 9 predicted proteins | sample MGYA00509941_ERZ791884 | MGnify/ENA primary metagenome ERZ791884 (study PRJEB30046, sample SAMN00792095) | human gut metagenome | study: EMG produced TPA metagenomics assembly of the A metagenome-wide association study of gut microbiota in type 2... | reverse complement strand
TCTCTATCGCTCGTAAGGCAAACAACGCCCCACTGATGGAACGTACCTACGACAAATACATCGTATGGACGGATTCCGTAAAGGCTCTTACGGCAGAGGATAAGCTAGGGGCATTACAACAAAAATACGATCAGAGCCTACAGACAATACAGGAGAAAGACGATAAATTGTCTGTTAAGCAATATATGATTGTTGGACTTATTACATTCGTGGTAATCCTTATAGCCGCCTTACTTTTCTTAGGATTCCTTTTGCTGCGCTTCATCGTGCTGAACAAGAAATTAAAGAAAATCATCCAGACGACAAACGAGCATAGCGAACAACAAGCCCAATTCATCCAAAACATATCGGTTCAGATGGAGCCTACCTTGAACAAGCTTAGCGCATCCGCCAAGGAATTACAGGCGGTAGCTCCGAAGCAGGCCGAGGATGTATGGACACGGGTAGAGGCTTTGAAACAGTTTACGGTTCATATCCAAGAGCTTTCCTCCTTGGAGAATACGTTGATGGAACCGTATGAGGTTAGTTCTTTTAATGTAGGAAACTTCAGTAAGAAAATCGTGGAGAAGGTTAAAGGGGATATTCAGCCGGAGGTCAACCTCGTAACAGACGTGCCCCAATTGGAGATTAAGACGAACGCCGAGCATCTGGAACAAGTCTTATTGCATTTGTTAAAGAATGCCGCATTATATACTTCCAGCGGTAACATTCGTCTGGAATTTAAACGGAAAGGCGCTCATGTTTGCCAATTTATCATTACCGATAATGGTACAGGCATACCAGATGATCTAAAAGAGAACTTATTCAAGCCATTCAATGAGGCGAAGGATCTAGCACAAGGCGATGGTTTGGGATTACCCATCTGCGCACTGATGGCTAGTAAATTAAACGGAACCCTATCTATCGATAAGGAATATAAGAAGGGATGCCGGTTCGTCTTGGTATTGCAGATATAAAATAGACTCACTTTGTTTGTCTTTTTACCGCGATGCGGATGCAGTGACGCTACAATCCGGGTTGCAGTAACACTGCATCCACATCGCGGTATCACTGCAACCCGGGTTGCGGTAGCTTATTCCGGCAAATGCTTCCGTAAGAACTCAATCCAGTTACCAGAGGCGATACGGTTGATAGCATCGTCCGTAAAGCCACGGTATTGAAGGATCGGGAATATCTTTTGGAGATCGGCGATCGTTACTAGGTCATACGGGCATTGCTCCGTACCGAAAGCACCATCCAGATCACTGCCGATAGCCACATGGTTCGCGTTTCCGGCCAATTGGCAGACATGATCGATATTGTTCGCCATAATCTCCATACCACAGTTCATGCCTCTTGGAGTAGACTCGCCTCGCACCCAGTTCGGTACCATCATCCAAGCGTCTAGGGCGATACCGATCACGGCGCCACGCTCTATCAACGCCTTGATCATCTCGTCGCTAAACTGGCGGTTGTGATCTACGAAGGCCCGACAGTTGTTATGGCTCGCCCAAATCGGTCCCTTATACAAATCCAATGCATCCCAGAAAGCCTCATCACATAAATGGGTCACGTCAAGAATCATACCCAAGCGATCCATGGTACGCAACAACTCTTTCCCCATGGCATTCAGATGACCGGTAGAATCCGTACCGTTGGCATATCTTCCGGGGCCGTAATGTGCCGGGCCAACCGCCCTCAAGCCATAAGCATACGCCCTTTCCACATGATTCACCGTGATGAACGAGTCGGCTCCCTCGATACTTAATACATAACCGATCGGCTTCTTGTCGGCGGGTTCACCGTCTTTCCAAAGAGCCAGATGCGTATCCAAGGCCTTCTTATCCCGGATCATGACCATCTGGCCCTCCTCTTCCATCGCCTTATACCAAGCAAGTTGGCCTTGGGTCTGCGCCCAAGCTTGTTCCGGGGAATGCCAACCGGGAAGTGGATTATCCGGCCCTACATAGCGACCGATCTGGGTGGCGACTACCAACCCGACGTTTCCTTTACGCAGTTCCTCAAACGATATAGTGGCGTTTCCACGGTCGGGCTTATCGGTCATACCGATTTCTCTCCGGTTTATTTCCTTTAGGGGTTGACGCAAATCCCGGTTCCACTCCAAAGCGTTCATGCTAAGGTCGAGATGAGCGTCGATAATAAATGGCTTATTCATTTTATTAATTGAGAGTTGATAATTGATAATTGAAAATTTGATTACCGTTAATAGGTGATGCGACGTGAACGGGCAATGATAGGCCATTCGCCGATCGCCTCACGATCCCGGATCACATAAGCCTTGTCGTATAAAGCGACCGTAGGACAAATATGAACGGGAATGCCATAGAATACGGAACCTAATGGATAGAGCCGACTGTCCGGGACTTCCAAGACCAGATGCTCCTCGCTCTGGGAGATAGGTTTCGCCTCCGGATGGTTCAAGAAAAACACACGGGGCAAAGGACTTTCCGAGGCTACCGCCTTGTAACCAAGATCTACGCAAACATGATGCTCATCCAGCACGGAAATGACCCGAGTTATCAATAAGGCAGCTACCTTGAACGGCATATCCGGATAAGCGTTTCCATACCCCCAATCCCAGAACACAAACGTGCCGGGACTGCATTCGCAATCCTTCCGCTTCGCGTACATCGGGAATGTAGGAGTACCTCCCATCACCTTTACCAATGGATAGGCAAACTTGCGGGATATCTCCCGGAACACACGTTCGGTCAAGGCGTACGCTGCATCCGCGCCTTGGCAACGTACCGATAGCTCCGCGTCATGTATATGTCCGTCGTAGCCATGCAACCCGATAATCTGCAGAGACTTCAGCGGCAGAATGGCATCCACCAGCGCCTCCGCTCTCTCCGGGAGGACTCCGGTACGATTCATTCCCACGTTCAGATCGATAAAGACATCCAAGGTGATATTCCCGGCCTCGCAAAGAGCCGAGATCGCACGGGCATTCTCCGCTTGATCTACCAAGCAGGAGTAATGGGTGGCGGGATATGCCTTTATCAAATCTAATAAGCGGGAAATCTTCGGACCTACCGGCTGATAGGCTAATAATACATCTGGGGCATTCATATGCCCCAGCATCTCGGCCTCGGCAATCGTAGCGCACTTGAACTTCCGGATTCCGGCATCCAGCAGCATGCGGGATACCTCAGCCGCCTTATTCGTCTTCACGTGCGGACGAAGCCGGTTCGTATCGCCTATGATCCTCTTGGCCAACTCGATATTGCCGGAAATACGATCCGGATAGAACGCCAAGGCTGGCGAGTCTATCCGGTCTACATTACTTATGACGTACCAATCGTCCATGGCTTATTCGTATAATTCGAACAAAGCCTCTATCTCTACAGGAATATTATCGGGAAGAGAACCGAATCCTACGGCGCTACGGGTACCTACACCGTTATCCGGCCCCCATACGGCGGCGAACAACTCGCTACAGCCATTGATCACATAAGGATGCTTTCCGAAATCGGGCGTACAATTTACCATACCCAATACCTTGATCACTCTCTTTATCTTGTTGAAGCTACCAAGGTTCGCCTGGATGGTCGCCAACATGGTAAGTCCTACTTGCTGGGCGGCGAGTTTGCCTTCATCCATCGTCAAGTCCTTGCCGATACGTCCGATGATCAAGGACTTATCATTCCGCACAGGCCCGTGACCGGAAAGATACAGGTATTTGCCATCTATCACACAAGGCTTGTAAACTCCGGCCGGAGCCGGTGCGGGAGGTAAGGTCAACCCTAATTTCTCAAAATTCTCATCTGCGTTAATCATGCTCATAATTTCTTTCATTTATATGTTAGTAAAAAAATATATTGATCTATTTCCTGACTCTTTCCGTTACCGGTTGATTCGTGGCGACAGAGATTCCTTGTAGCTCTACATACTCGACGCTTAAAGGATTCTTGGAGCTGGCTTTAACGTAGAGGGATTGGAGAATCGCCTGTTGGTTGTTGATCGTTATGTAGCATACATAGCGGGAATCACGTTTGGTAATCGTCAACTGGCGGGAGGGATAAGCGGTCAATGAGCATACACAAGCATTATCACTCGCCGAGATCAGTTTATACCCATAAGCCATTTTCCGTTGGATATAGCTCAAGCCATTGGTTTCCCCCGGATGCTTTTCCCGATTGACCCAATAAACGTTCAAGGGATCATGTGTATCCAGCTTACCATCCCTCAGATTCACATCGTAACAAACCAAGTTCTTATTCACGCTTCGTGCTATATGAAAAAGCCTCCCGACCGTTGGATAAGTACCTTCCTCCGGGTCCGCCGCAAACGAGGCGACGAAAGGGAAAAGCATAATAACGATACTAAGCAGCCATCTCTTTCTCATTGCTCAATCATTCTTTTATTATACAATCATATTTAAGATCATTACCCCGATCAATCCTACGACCGACACGATCGTCTCCATGATAGACCATGAGCAGATCGTATCCTTTATGCTTAGGTTAAAATATTCCTTGAACATCCAGAAACCGGAATCGTTGACATGCGAGAACATCAAGCTACCCGCTCCTAAAGATAAAACCATCAAGTTCGGGTTCGCACCCGTTTGCGTAACTAAAGGCATCACCACGCCCGCCGCCGTCAACGCCGCCACCGTAGCCGATCCCACGCACAAACGGATCACGGCAGAGATCAACCAACCCAAGATCAACGGATGAACGGGCAATTGCTCTAGGCTTGTCGCCAGCTCATTGCTTACCCCGCTATCCTCCATGATCTGCTTGAAGATACCGGAACCCGCGATGATCAAAAGGATCATAGAGATATCTTTCACGGCCTCCCCATAGACTGCCATAACCGACTTGATACTACGTCCCTGCCGGATGCCCAGCGTATATGTAGCGAACAACAAGGCGATCAGCATTACAATGGAAGGAGCACCAATAAAAGAGACTATCCCGCTCGCCATCTCGCCCATATCCTTAAAGCAATAAGGAATAACCGTCACGATAATCAGTAAAAAGACAGGCAACGTAGCGCTGATAAAACTATTCGCCTTGCCCGGCATGCTATATCTCCCGCTATCCTCTTTCTGCTCGAACAACGTGACCGGACCGGATTTTATATGTTTCAACCGACTGCCGAACACCGGCCCGGCGATAATGATAGCTGGAATCGCCAAGAACAAGCCATAGATCAGCGTAAGGCCGATATTTGCGTTGAACTGTACCACCAAGGCTACCGGAGACGGATGCGGGGGCAGGAATCCATGCGTCACGGACAACGCCGCCAACATCGGCAACCCGATATAGACCGCCGGAAGCTTGTATTTATACACGATCGAGAAGATCAATGGCACCAACAACACAAATCCGATCCCATAAAATAACGGAATACCCACGACAAAGCCTGTCACCATCAGCCCCCATTGTATATGCTTAGTACCAAAAAGCGACACCATCACGGAAGCGATCTTCTGTGCCGCTCCGCTCTCGGCCACCAACTTGCCTAGCATAGCGCCTAATACGATAATCAACGTCAACCCACCCAAGATACTCCCGATACCGTTATTCACCGAGTCCGGCAGCTTCTCCAACGGAATACCCAAAGCGATGCCCGCCAAGATAGAGGAGATCAGAAACGCGATGAAAGCATCCACCTTAAAGTAGGATATCAAGACAATCAATAAGGCCAAACAAAGTACGACAATGATAAATGACATGTTTTTTCGCTGTATTAGTTTATAATCCGTAAACGGGATACAAAGAAAACATTTATTTCCGAACTACCCCTTTTTACGATAACTAATTACCGCTAACAGATTAAAAAAAACAGCAAATAGACAGACAATCACAAAATGTCCCCGTAAATCGGCAAAGCCGCTCCCCTTTAAATAGACCATACGCATCACATCCACGAAATAACGCACCGGGTTCGCCAGCGTGATCTTCTGCGCCCATTCCGGCATACTGCTGATCGGCGTGAACAATCCGCTTAGCAAGGCGAAAATGATCAAGAAGAAAAACGCCGTAAGCATCGCTTGTTGCTGCGTGGACGAGAAGGAGGAGATCGCCAAGCCAAATCCCGTAAAAGCGATCAAATATACGGCGGCGAACAAATAGATCACCCCGAAACTCCCCTCCGGCACCAAGCCGTAGATCAGCCAAGCGATAAGGATCGCCACCGTCAGCAGGACAAAGCCTATCACCCAGAAAGGGATCAGCTTCGACAGCAGGAACAGGGACTTGGGCACGGGCGAGACGTTTATCTGCTCGATCGTCCCTTTCTCCTTCTCGCTCACGATATTCAAGGCGGAGATCGATCCCCCAATAATCGTCAGCAAGAATACCATGATGCCGGGAACCATATAGATCTTGTAACTCAGGTGGGGATTGAACAGGTGAATCGAAGCCACTCCCCTTCCCGATCCCATAGAGGCGAAACCTTTCTCCCTATTGAAATCCTGTATAATCGAGGAGAGGTAGGAGCTACCCAAGCCGCCCTTGGTCCCGTTCACGGCGTTAGCGGCGATCATCACGTCCGCCCTGCCCTCCTTACCCAAGTCCCGCTCGAAATCAGAGGGAATTTCCAGAATGATATCGGACTCATTGCTCTCCACCGAGGTCAGCGCCTCGTCGTAACGATCCGACCGGTCTGTCAGGCGGAAATATCCGGAGGATAGTACCTTATCTACCAATTGCATGGAGGTGACGGAATGATCATTGTCCACGATGCTAAGGTTAATATTTCGCATCTCGAAATTAGCGGCGAAAGGCAAGATGATCAACTGCATGATCGGGATGATGAAGATAATCTTCGGCATGAACCGGTCCCGACGGATCTGCTTGAACTCTTTCTCTAACAAATATCGTAACATAGCTTATAATCGTATTTTAAAACGTTTCACACTCAAGAATACCAGCACGACCGCCATGAACGACAGTATCCCGATCTCCTTCAAGATCGACACGGCGGGAAGCCCCTTGATCATCACGTCCTTCACGGCGATGATATACCATTTGGCCGGAACGATATGGGAGAACCATCGCAGGATATCCGGCATATTCTCTATCGGGAACATCATGCCGCTCAACAACATGATCGGAAGCATCAAGGCGATACCGCTGATCAACATAGCCGCCTGCTGGGTATCGGCTACCGTGGAGATCAGCAGGCCCAGACAGAGGGATACGATTGCGTACAGGATGGACACGGAAACCAGCAACAGCAGGCTGCCTTTTATCGGAACGTCCAGCAGGAAATAGGATAGCAGCAAGATCGTAGCGATATTCACCATACTCAGCAATAGGTATGGGATCGCCTTGGCCAGAATGATGTAGATGGGTTTCAACGGGGAGACCAGCAGGACTTCCATCGTTCCCATCTCCTTCTCTTTCACGATGCCGATCGAGGTCATCATGGCGCATATAAGGATCAAGATCAAACCCATTACGCCGGGCACGAAGTTGTAGGCGCCTTTCATTTGAGGGTTGTAGAGCAAAGTGGTAACCGGGGTCACGGCTTTACTCTCAACCGCAGACTCTCCTTTCAACTGTTCCGCAATGATCGCCGAGCAATAGGCGATTAGCTGCGTGGCCTCGTTCGGATCGGTAGCGTCCGCCAAGACTTGTACTTGGGCATCGGCCGTGGAAGCGTATTGAGGGGGAAAGACAACTATGACGTGTACCTTTCCTTGCCGAAACAAGGCCCCGGCATCCTCATAGCTATCGACGGTCGTATACAGCTCGAAATACTCGCTGGCATTCAAGCGGTCTGCCATCTTCAGTGTCAGCTCATCCCGGCTTTGGTCGAAAATAGCGATCGGCACACGCTTGATCTCGGTCGTGATGGCATATCCGAACAAGATGATCAGGATGACGGGCATGAGCAAGAGGATCATTGTCGTGCGTGCGTCCCTGAAAATGTGATAGAACTCCTTTCTAACAAAGGATATGAATTGTTTCATCGTTTATTCTCCTCTCGTTGCTTTTCGAGCCAAGGCGTGGAAGACTTGGTTCATATTCGTTGTCTTAAAATCCCGCTTCAAGGCGGAGGGACTGTCTAACGCTTCGATCTTTCCGTCTACCATGATGGAGACACGGTTACAATACTCCGCCTCATCCATATAATGGGTGGTGACGAAGATCGTGATCCCCCGGGCAGCCGCTTCATAGATCAACTCCCAGAACTGGCGGCGGGTGACGGGATCGACGCCTCCGGTAGGCTCATCCAAGAAAACGATCTTGGGATCATGGATGATCGCCACGGAGAAGGATAGCTTCTGTTTCCACCCCAAGGGCAGGGAATCGACCAAGGTATTCCGCTCCTTTTCCAGCCCGAGGATATCCAGCAACTCATCCGTTTTCTGGGACAGCTGCCGTTTAGACAAGCCGTAGATACCGCCGAAGAGACGGATATTCTCCCATACCTTTAGATCGCCGTATAGGGAGAATTTCTGGCTCATGTATCCGATATTCCGTTTGATGGACTCGCTCTCCCGGTAGACATCGAAACCGGCTACCCGGGCCTCGCCGGATGTCGGGACGGATAGACCGCAGAGCATACGCATGGCGGTGGTCTTCCCTGCCCCGTTTGCCCCGAGGAAGCCGAATATCTCGCCCGGCTCCACCTCGAAACTGATATGATCGACGGCGGTGAAGGTGCCGAAACGTTTGGTCAGTTGTTTTACTTCTATCGCTTTCATTATTTATCCTTATTTCATAATTACAATGCCGTATTTCTCCAAGATTCGACCTCGCGCCCAACACGAGGCCCCGCATTTCCCCGAGATTCGACCTCGCACCCGACGCGAGCCCCGCATTTTCCCGAGATTCGACCTCGCACCCGACGCGAGCCCTCGCATTTTTCCGCGATTCGACCTCGCGCCTGACGCAAGCCCCGTATTTTTCCAAGATTCGACTTCGCACCCGACGCAAGGTCGAATCTTGGGGAAATGCGACACATCCCCTCTCCTACAAGGCCATGAAACAATCCTCAACGCTTGGCTCAAGGCGTTCGATGCTTACATCTGCGTAACCTTTGCCTTTCAGATATTCCTGTAATCGCCTCATGACATCCTCCCCATCCCTCCTCAACGTAAGATGATGAGCATCTCCAAAAGCGAAACATGAGTTTGTATCCGGGAACTCACGCAAGTCTCCCAACAACTTATACATCGACGCACATCGCACCGCATATAGCCGCCTATCGAATGAGGTACGGATGCCTACCGGCGTATCGATAGATAGGCATTCCCCAGAACGCACCAAAGCGATACGGTCGCAACGGGAGGCCTCATCCATATAAGGCGTAGAGACAAGTATCGTAATGCCTTGCCGTTTCAGACGATCCAGCATATCCCAGAACTCAGAGCGGGAGACAGGATCGACCCCCGTCGTAGGCTCATCCAAGAACAAGACATCCGGACGATGGATCAAGGCGCAACTCAAAGCCAGCTTCTGCTTCATACCACCGGACAGCTTCCCCGCCCGCCGATGCTTGAACGGCTCTATCTGACTATAGATATCCCGTACCAGATCGTAGTTCTCCTCGATCGTCGTATTGAAGACCGTAGCGAAGAAGTTCAAGTTCTCCTCTACTGTCAGGTCTTGGTAGAGCGAGAAGCGGCCGGGCATATATCCTACCCGCCGACGGATCTCCTTCAAGTCTTTCACCACGTCCAAGCCGCAGACAGAGGCGGTACCGCTATCGGCCAGCAACAACGTGGTCAGGATACGGAACAGGGTGGTCTTTCCCGCCCCATCCGGACCGATCAGCCCGAACAACTCACCAGAGCCGATCTCCAGCGACAGATCCCGCAGGGCCTCGACATCGCCATAACGCTTGGTGATATGATTTATATGAATCTCGTTATTCATATTTAATCTCCCCATATTGCCCGATCTTCAGATAACCATCGTTGCGGACGGCGATCTTGATGGCATATACCAAATTAGCCCGTTCGTCCTTCGTCTGGATACCTTTCGGGGTAAACTCGGATTTATCGGAGATCCACGTGATCGTACCGGGGTATTCCCGGCGATCATTCCCATAGTCGGCGAAGACCTTGAGAGATTGCCCTAGTTTCAGGTGGGATAACTGATCCGCCGTCACATAGGCACGGAGATAAAGCAAGTCCGTATCGGCGATCTTGTAAAGCGGTTTGCCTGCCGCCGTCACCTCTCCCGGTTTGGCGTATTTCACCAATACCGTACCGGTCTGGGGATTGAGGATACGGCTTTTCATCAGTTGATCATCCAATTGCATGATCTGGTATTGCAGGCCTTCCGCCTCGGCGTCGGCACCTCCCGTCGTCTTGCTTAAGGAGGAGTATTGGGCATCCAGTTGTTTCTGGAGATATTTGATGTTATTCACGATATCGTCCAGTTGCTTTTGGTTACCCGCTTTCGCACGCACCAAGTTTTCCTGTCGCTGTTGCTCGGTCTTAGCCGTGGCGATTTGTTGTTCCAAGACAGCGATCTGCTTACGGATATCCGGCTTGCGAATATCTACCGAGCGAAGGCTGGCAGAGAGTTGCATCTTCCGCAGAAAAAGCTGGGTACTATCCACGTAACCCACGATGGCGCCGGCATCCAAGCGATCGCCCTCCTCGATATTCAGTTCCATGATCTTACCGTTGGCTTCCGAAGATACCAAGATCTCGGTTGCCTCAAAGGTGCCGGAAGCGTCAAAATCATTGTCTGTATTACCGCAAGCCGTCCATAGAAGGCTGCATAAGCTGATAAAAATCAAATGTCTCATAAATCAATTGTATTTGTCATACTCTATTTAATTCGTTGTATACATATAATTATAAATGGTCATCAAGCGCTGTACACGGTGCGCCGCGGCGGTTTGCCGGGCCATGTCCTCGGCGTTGATCTCCCGGATCAGGTCCGTGACGGAAATCACGCCATTCTCCAGCTTCACCTCCGCTGCCTGCTTGATGCTTGTTCTCAGACGGATGATATCGTCATCGGCACGCATCAGGTCCGTCATTTTCTTTATCTCCGTGTTTTGCCGCAAAAGTTGCAGGCGGGTATTGAATAAGAAGGTCTCCCGTTGCACATCAATCTGGCGACGGCTTACCTCGATCTTCCTCCGGTCGTTCTTCAGCGTGTACAACTTCCCCAGATTCCAAGAAAGACGGACACCGGCCACATAATAAGGCTCGAAACTATCCTCCAGCATGTTCAAGCCCGGCCGGCCGTAACCACCTTGTACGAAAGCTCCGATACGAGGCATCAAGCCCGCCGTTACCTGCTTGTTTTGCGTCTCGATCCATTCGCTCTTAGCATCCAAGGCCCGTAATTCCGGACGGTTGATTTGCGTGGACAATGAACGCTCGGGTGACTCCGGAGTCTTCAAGACGACTTGATCCGTCAGTGGTTTATTGATAAAGGTCGCCAACATCTGCCGATATACCGTACGAGACGCTTTTAGCTCAATCTCATTTTGGCGGGCATTCAGCAGTTCCACTTCCATACTTTCCAGATCCGATTGATTCGCCACGCCATTCTCCATCATCGCCTCGATACGCTCGATATTGACCTGCAACTCCTTTTGGAGCAAAGCGTTCTGGCGTATCAACTCATCTTGCAGCAGGCAACCGAAATACAGCTGGTTCACCCGGTCGTTCAGCGCGTACAACTCACTCTCCAGTTGTTCCCGGTTGGCGGTCGCCTCG
>ERZ791884.2157-NODE-2157-length-11649-cov-12.452648_pt1 | contig 11649 bp, 5 predicted proteins | sample MGYA00509941_ERZ791884 | MGnify/ENA primary metagenome ERZ791884 (study PRJEB30046, sample SAMN00792095) | human gut metagenome | study: EMG produced TPA metagenomics assembly of the A metagenome-wide association study of gut microbiota in type 2... | reverse complement strand
CCGCCGCGCCCAGCCCCCCGGCCAGCCCGAACCAGTGCAGCCCCGTGCCGCCCACAAACATCAGCACCGCGCCGATGGACAGGATCAGCAGCGTGCCGGACAGGTGCGGCTCCAGCAGCATAAGCACCGTGACGACCCCCAGAATCAACGCGAACGGCACAACGCCTGTGGAAAACGACTTCATCCTGTCGTGATTCAGTGAGATGATATGCGAGAACACCAGCACAATCGAGAATTTTGCGATTTCACTGGGCTGCAGCGTGCCCAGCCCCGGCAGCACGATCCACCGCTTGCAGCCGTTGTACTCCGGCATGAAAAGCACGATGGCAAGCAAAAGCAGCGAGATCCCCAGCATCGGCCAGGCCAGCCTGTGCCAGACGTGGTAGTCCACCAGGCTGGCCGCGTACATAGCCAGCACGCCCAGCGCCGCAAACAGCAGCTGCGGGCGGATGTAGGTGTAGGCGTCGCCGCGGCGGTAGAGCGCCACCGCGTACCCCGCGGAGAACAGCATGATGAGCCCGTAGCTCAACAACAGCAGCAAGATCAGCAGAAACGGTATGTCGAATGTCGGCAGCGATGCCGCCCGCGCCCGAATCCTTTGTACAAGTGCAGCCATAACAAAGCCCCCTGCGCAGAGTGTACGCAGGGGGCGGCGGGTTTATGCTTTTGTCAGCGGTTCAAATCAAGGCTCAGCATCGTGTAGCCGTTGGCGCCGTTCTGGATGCTCTGGGCGCTGGCCTCATAGCAGGCCTGCAGGACCTCCATGTTGGGCTGGGGCGCGTCCGGGTCGGTGATGGTCCCGGTGGCAAGGGCCTCGTTATAATTCTCAATAACCTGGGCACAGATGCGGCGGCGATCCCGCAGCGGTGTCAGCAGGTTGGCCATCCACTGCTGGTACATGCCGTGGTAGTCGCTGCCGTGGTCAGCAAACAGAAAGTAATATTCCTGCTCGACCTCCATGGGCGACGCCTGGCGGCTGTAGAAATCCCCCAGTGCCATGCGCTTTTTATCGGTGGAGTATTGCAGGATGTCCGACAGTCCATTGGGGAAAAGCTCTGGGTGCCGAATCCATTTGGAGTACGGCTCCACCTGCACTTTTAGTGCATCAAAGACGGCCAGAAAATCCTCAAGCGCGATCTTCATCTCGCCCTTTTCCCATTTCTGGATCGTGCGCTTATCCCGGCCCAGGCGGTCTGCCAGTTCCCGCTGTGAAACACCCGCTGCCTCCCTCGCAGCGGTCATTGCTTCTGCCACACGGCATCGATATGCGGACATAACATCTTCTCTCCCCTCAAAACGCGATTCACCGCCGGAAAAACAGCAAAGCGGCGGTGCAAAATGCGCCGCCAAAATTCCCGGCACTGGTTGTGTACTTTGCACACCGGGATATGCTATATTGTGAAGGGCGGCATCCATAAGTACACTAACACTACCATAATTTTACCCCAGTTACCATTTTTTGTCAATATATTTTGTTATGTAACATAGCAGGAGTGGGTGAAAATCGTGTATACCTATCGCGTTGTCTGTCAAAAGCTCTCCGCGCCCGAGCTCGGGCCCTACATTACCTACGGCATTCTGGCCGCGCGGGACCTCCGCGGCTGCCAGCAGGTCGTACAGTTTATCTCCGACGTATCGTTGGACCGCGCCTTCGTCGAGGCCCTCGCACGCCGCTGCACCGCCGCCCAGCTCGACCCCTGCCACCTGCTGGACGTGGTCGAGGATGCCATTGGCGGGTAAAGTCTTCCGCCCCCAAAGGCTCCGACCAGTGGCGAGGTGCGCCCTTTTGCCGGGTGTCCTATAGCGCAAGGGACACCTCTCACATGCTGTTCCCGGCAAGCGCAGTCCTTGCCCGGGTGTGTTTGCCGTGCGCCTTTTTATGCGGCCACCGCAACTTGCTTGTCAGCTCCTGCTTATACTCCGGCGTGTCAAAAAATCACATTCGTGGCCTATTGAATATGTAGGGGCGACCATTGGTCGCCCGTCAACTTGGCGCAGCAACGCCTTTTCCGGGTAAGTTTTTTTCACAGGCAAACGGGCACGGGCGAGCAATGCTCGCCCCTACAAGAGTTTTTTGACAGTCTGCATACTCAGGGAAGATATAAGATTCCATCTTCAGCTTGAACATTGGTGTGCCTCATAAGCTGACCCCTGCCCTTTTGGGCTTCGGATAAGGATAAAACCGCAAGCACACACGACCAAATTCACGGACATTCCCGTTGAATTTGTGTTGTGTTTACGCTTTTTTTGTGGCGATTTTCGCGCAACAGTTGCGCAAAAACATCAGCAAAACTCTAACAAGTGCTGGGCGGTGTGTATAATAGCTGCCGAAAGCGCTTGTCATTGTGACGAATTCGACAAGTCAAAATTTTGCAATCTGCCAAAAGTCACTTGCTTGAATGTAGCCGTATTGAAATTTTCATCCCAAAGTATTATACTGCTTTTTATAAAAAGGCACACACAAGCATACCGTGTCTTACTTTTCCCGACGCAAGCGCAAATGTTTGCCCATCGGATTATATTCTCAAAAAAGACTGTAAATACAGCTCAGCTTGTGGAAAAGTCCGTTCCCGGGCCAGATGTGCGCAGCGCATAAAATCGCGCCGAATGGCGCGCGTTCCCCCGATATATCGTGAGAACACACATATACACATATATAGAAAAGGAGTCGAAGCAAATGACGAAAGCATTTTCTATCCTGCACCGTGCGGCGGCACTGCTTGTCGCCCTGTGCCTGCTGGTCGGTATGGCTCTGCCGGTTTATGCAGCTGAGGATGGGGCTTTATTTTTTGACGCAGGTTCGGAAACGATTCCGACCATTCCTTCCGCAGACACGTCAAGCGAGGGTGTAGAACCTGCGCAAGAGCCTATTGTATCCGACTTGGAAACGATTCCGGATGAAGGAGATACCCCGCCCACTGCGAACGAGCCGGGAACAGAAGCGGGAGACACGGTAAACAATACAGCAGCGGTTCCGAACAATGACGGCAAAGCCCAGGAAACGGCAGAAAATCAGACTCCCGCCGCCGATACGGACACCGCCCCTGCCGACCCAGCCTTGACGAACAAAACCCCTGCGGACACTTCCGATACGGCTGCCGCGCCAAACCATGCCATCAACACAGAGGAAACCACGGCGGCAAAAACCAACACAGAGCAAGATGTTCTTTTTGCTGACGGGGACAACCCCAACGAAGAAGATACTATACCTGCGGATGATTCGCCTGACAACGATGACGCGAACACACCTGATACGATAGCGGACACCAGTGTATCGACGGGCTTTATCCCGGCTACGACAACCATTTATTTTGAGGATGACGGCAGATACGATAGTACATATGGCGGAAATTGCACCATGCGTTTCCTCGGGTTCACGGGTAACGGCTACATAAACAAAGTCATGGTGGATACTGGAACCACAGTAACCGGTAAAGATGAGAAAATCCACAAAATCTTCAGCATCGCGCTGAATTCTGCGGACTATCCGGCGGGCGGGTTTTATCGAATCGCCTTCCAGTATTATGACGGCAATAACAATAATTGGCAAGAAGAAATCAACGCCTTTGGCAAAGACAATGCTAGCAGTACTGACGAGCTGACAGCGATTGACCTGCTTGCCGGCAAAAAGTTTGTTCGTGAAGGCATTACGAGCGGTGGTAATGATGGTAAACATTTCAACCAGAATCAACCCTACAACCCCTCCCAATGGACGCGCGTGGAGTACTATTACAAGGACACACCGCTTTACTTCAAAAATGCAAGCGGCACTGCGCTTACCAACGTAACCGCAACATTTTACAAGCTGAAAAACGGCGTCCCGGCACCAACCGACAGCCAAACGATCGGCACGGTGGATGCGGGCAAACTTGCCGCGCAGCAGATCCGGATCCCCGACAATGATTCGCGGTTTGTGCAGTTTACTTGGAACAATGGCCAAAGCGCCCTGTATGATTTCACCACAGACTTCACCACATCCCCCTACGAAGGTGCCCGGGAACTGGACTTAACAACCCAAAATTGCTATGTCCACAAAGATACTGGTGACACTTGGGCAAGTACGGCCAGTGATTTGCTTACCAAGGGCAAAACGATTTACTTTGACGCCACGCTGTCCGAGTACAGTTATAAGGGCGAAGGTAAAGAGATAGAGAGGGCCGCCATGCCGGGCGACGACGGAACCCTGTACTGTTTGCTGACGGGTTCAGACGGCGTGGTCAAATCGCTGCCGATGACGCAGGAAACCACCGCCACCGACCCCGACGACCCCTCCCCCGACACCCCCGCCAACCGCAAGCTGTGGTATTGCGAGATTCCTGAGGGCACTTACACCGCGGTGCAATTCTCCACAACGAATGAACAAAACGCCCCCGCATACAACAAGACCCAAAAGTACAGCACGGCACAAATCCCCCCAACTCTGCAAGCACCCTGCTTCTTTGCCGACGACGGCGACCCGTCGGCCTACACGGGCGGCAGCCGTGACGGCTACTGGGGCGAGAAAGCCTCTGTCCGCGATGCCGAAAGCGGCAAAAATACCACCGTTGTGGACATTGATAACAGCGGCACTTTTACCCAACAAAAGGATACAAAGTATATCACCAGCACCCTGTACGATTACTACACCGACTACGAGCTGAACGGCTTGAACCGCGACAGCGCCCCGACTGTTGACAGCGGTTCCCAGCGCGGATTTGTCACTTTTGAGCAGTTTGACCGCGCCCTCAGCAGTGCTTATTCGAAAAGCGGCAATGTCAAATACCCGCTTTACACCGGGCATTTCGAACCGACTAGCGGGGCGCTTTTCGCGACTGTTGCCGGTGGTATGAATCTGTGTGGCTGGGGCGATCCAAACGGCGATCCAGCCCAAAGGGCATTATACAACACCTTTATGGCGGTAAACAACTCCGCCTATAACGATAAGGGTGACCGGCTAACTGATGACTCCAACAACTACGTCTACGACCGCACCTTCCAAGGTCTTGTAGAAGACCATACCTCTGACAGTACGGCAAACGGTCTGCCGCTGTTAAGAACCAAGGATCCCAACACAACAAAAGTGCTGGTTGACCCGCACTTTAACGAAGATTTCCTGCAAGGCGACAACAGCTTTAACACCGTGCTGGGCAAGGTGTATAAGGATGTTTCCTTCCCGTTCACAAAGGATGCGGTTTTTAAAAGTGGAGATACCAGTGACCCCGAACAATACGCCAATTATTGGTACTATGACAGCAGCAAAGCCTCGCTGTATCTGAAGCAGGACCAAACCAACGGCAAGTATTATCTGGAATCCCACAAAGATAATGGCAAACCCACCACGCACGACAAATCAAAAAACATTAATCCATCAAGCGGCGCCACCCACGGCTTTTTTCCGTTTAACGAAACGGTTCCCAGCAATGCCAATGCCGCCCAATACAACTACGGCTTTGGCGCCAAGCTGCAATTTGACTTTACGCTTACAGACGACGGTCAGGTCGTTGCAGGTAATGATTCCAACACCAAAGTCCCCATCAAGTTCTTCTTCTCCGGTGACGATGACGTGTGGGTCTACATTGACGGCAAGTTGGTTCTGGATGTCGGCGGTGCGCACGGCAAAGCGTCCGGTCTGCTGGAATTTGGCAAGGACAACACCGTAACCCCCTACGTCAGTTCCAATAAGAACACCGACAACGACAACACCATGGCTTACACGACTGATGCCAACAACAAAACCGTCTACTTCAACCAGAACCCTATCAAGTTCACCAAGACGACAGACAAGCCCACCCAATTGGACAAAAACCGCACCACCCACACCCTGACCATGTTCTATATGGAGCGCGGTATGTGGGACTCCAACATGGCGGTGGCGTTCAACTTCCCCGACAGCAACCAATTGCAGGTTGAAAAGGAGGTCAATGTCGACAAGGTAAACGAAGAGTTCAAAGGTTTATTTACAGCTAAAGATCAAAAGCTCTTTACCTTTACCCTGCAAAACTTGGCTACGCATTACGGCGCAAAACCAATTGCTGACAACGGCACCCCCAAACCCGTGGAAGTCGGCAGCAATTTCACCGCCAGCAGCAGCGATACTGACAAAACAACCATGAAAAAGGACGAAGCTCCGTCCGACAGCGACAGCCAAGCATACAAAGACCAAACCGTAAAATGGTACGCCCAAGGGTATGATAAAGGCAGCGCACACCGCAACCTGCGCTACGGCACTATGACGCTGACAAACCCGCTCAACATCGAAAACCGCGACTATCTGTCCTTTGACGTTTACGCCGTGGGCAACCCGGGTGACGGCGTTCTGTCCACCAACTACCTGTATCTGACCTTGGTGGACAACAACGGCAAGAAGATGGGCTGCGATGCCAACAGTCAAAAGTCCTATCTGAACACCATGCTCAGCGGCAGCGTTGTGATGCAAAACGACAAGTGGGTCACGGTCAAGCTGCAGCTGAACAAAATGCCAAAGGACACGGACTTTGACCTGAGCAAACTCTCAAAAATCCTCATTGGCGATGACTACGAGCGCACGGTTTACTTCCGCAATTTTGTTTTTACCGCCAAGCCCGTGGCAAACAAAACGGTGGGCTTCTCGGTAGAGCAAGCGGATATCCCGGACTATGGCTCGGTGAATAACAAAACCTTGATGCCCGCCAGCGGCGCGATATTTACGTCCAGCGTAGCGAGCAGCGGCACGCAGGCGGTGGACACCGATGGCACGTTTGATTTGCAAGACGGCGAAACCGTGACCTTTACGGACCAGTTCCGCCGTGGCAGTTATATCTCGCTGCAAGAGGCGGAAAACACCGCCTTGTACGACACCCGCTGGGAAGTGTACGAGAACGGGACGTTGGTCAACACAGCGGGGACAAGTCCGTCTGTAAGCGGCACAATCACCACCCCGCTGCAAGGCGACAACACAAACCCGGAGGACGGCAGAACCGAAACGGCGGACACACCATCAACAGGCAGCAACTACGACGGCAGCAAGCCCGCAAACGCAAATACGCTGGTGTTCCGCAGTTACGCCGCGCCGGAAGAAGAATTCCCCGAATTGAAGGTCAAGTTCATTAACACCGTCAAGGTCGGTACGCTGGTAATTAAAAAGGAACAGCCGAACGACGAAACAACGGCGTTGACAGGCAACTACACGTTTACCGTCACCTTCAGTAACGTTGGCGGTATCGGCTTGGGCAGCGCGGACAGCGTACAACCAATGACCAATACCATACCAGTTGGCGGAAGCTGGGAAATTACCGGCATCCCCGTTGGCACACGCTTCCGGGTAGTTGAAACACCGCCCACCGATGGCAGCCTGAAAAGCGTAACCTGCAATGCCACTGACGCAAAGTACGACGTGGACAACGGTGTGCGCGGCACGGTTACCAGCGAAACGGAACCCGTCACCGCCACCTTTACCAACACGGCACACCAATTGATGGATATTGAGGTGGAAAAGCAGTGGAAGGATGCAAAGGACAAACCGCTGACCGATAAACTGCCGGATGCGATTTGGGTCAAGCTGGAGCGCCGCCATGTGAATGACACAAGCGGCAAGTGGGTAGATGCAACGAGCGCTGTCAAGCTGCAATACAACTATATGACCGGGAAGTGGACGCACAAGTTTGAACGTCTGGACAAGACGGATGTCAACGTCACCGGCAACCCCGAATATGTGTACCGCGTGGCGGAGTGTGCAACCCAAAACGGCACGTTTACGGCAGAAGGTACGGTTACGATTGGCGCATACACCTACACCGCATCGCAAAAAACCGACACAACCGGCAAAATCACCCTGACCAACCAGCGCACCAACCCGAAATTTGCCCTGAACCTTACCAAAAAGGGCATAGACGGTACACCCACTCCCCTGCTGGGCGGTGTGGAGTTCAAGCTGGAAAAGCTGAACGATGACAACACGGCTGAAACAATCGATACGCGCGTGACGAGCAGCGAGGGCGCGGACAAAGGCACATGCAGCTTTACGCCCCTGACCCCCGGCAACTACCGCCTGACCGAGACCAAGACCGCCGAGGGCTACACCCTGCTGGCCGAGCCCATCGAATTTACGCTGACAGCGGACGGGCAATGCCTACGCGATGGCACGGCGTTTGGCGCGAAAACCACAGATGCCGACGGCGTGTACAACATTGCCCTGACAATTTACAACCGCAAGGGCTTTACCTTGCCGCATACGGGCGCGGACGCACCCAGCCTGTGGCTGCTGATAGGTTTGCCCGCACTGGTGGCTGTGCTGCTGGTGCTGGTGTTCCGATACAATAAGAAAGGGGGCAAACATTCCTGAACCCCCTAAAAAAGCCCTCTACACAAAACAACATAGAAAGAAAGAGGTATGCAACAAGATGAAACTGAAACGTTTATTTACCGCAATCCTCAGCGCCGCCCTGGCCCTGAGCCTTTGCGCCATGCCCGCAATGGCGGCAGACGGCACGACGGCGCCGGGGACGCCGGGGACGCCGCTGGCAGACGGTATGCCTGTTTGGGATACAACCCAAAAAGGCAGCATTACGATTCATAAGTTTGAGTATAACCCTTCATCGGGAGCACCGTCCCAACAGGGTACCGGTGCCGAGGGTGAAAACGCGCCCTTAGGCGCAACACCGCTGGACGGTGTCACCTTCCATATATACAAAGTTCGCGATGAAAACTGGCTGAAGGCGTACTATAGTGGCAATGAAACAGTTGCTGGTCAAGACCTTAGCAGTCATTTGGATGCCCAAGATTATGTAGACTCTGTTGACCCAACTACCGATGAAGTAACATTCAAAAGCGGTATTGATCGCACAGGGTTTGTTGATTGCCACACTTTTAAAACGACAGGTGGCGGTATTGCAGAGGTAAAAAACCTTGAGTTTGGCTTATATCTGGTTGTTGAAACGAGTGCCCCCGATAAGGTCACTGCCCCTGCTGCCCCGTTCTTGGTTTCTGTCCCTATGACGCGCATCGCTAATTCTACGGACACTAATGCGCTGACGGACTGGATTTATGATGTCCACGTTTACCCGAAAAACAGCACCACCTACGGTCAAGTCACGATTGAGAAAAAGGGCTATACCGGCGGTGACAGCGGAGTTGCGTTGAAGGGTGTTAAGTTTATACTGCAAAAAAAGACCAGCGCGTCCCCGGAAACTTGGACGGATATCACCCAAAATGACAGCAATAATACCGACTACAACTTGACAACGGACAAAGACGGTAAAATTACAATTGCAGGGCTTTCGCAAGGCGACTACCGCATTTTTGAGGATGCATACAGCGGTGATTCTGCTAACAAGGGCTATATCTTGGATGCGGAATACCACAACTTTACCGTGCAGAATGATGGTCAGATTAAGGTAGGCGAAAATACAGCCACTCCTAATGCAACCATTCAAGTTGCCAACCACCGCCCCGATATGAAGAAGGAAGTCTACAATGGCACCGGCTGGACGCAAAATGCCCCGTACGGTGTCGGCGATACCGTTCCTTACAAAATCACGATTGAAGTCCCGAAGAACATTGAGAAACTTTCCACCTTTACCGTCACCGACACGCCGACAGGTTTGACGGATAATGTAAACAGCATTGAAGTTAAAGACGGCACAACAGACCTGACGAGTGGCACGGATTATACGGTTGCAGCCGAAGGCACAGATGGATTCAAGATTGCATTCAAACTCGATTCCGCCACAGTAAAGGCTTGTGCCGGACACACGGTGACCATTACCTACAACGCTGTTGTAAAGGATTCCGCTGTAGTCGGCGGCAACGGCAACTCGAATAACGCAAAACTTACATACACCAATAAAATCAATAGCGACAATACTCCCGGAACTACCACGAACACCATTGAGGACAGCGCTGTTATGTACAGCTTTGGCATCAAGGTGAAAAAGACAACGGAAGACGGAAATACTCCACTGCCCGGCGTTGTGTTTGACCTGTACCGTGAAGCCAAGACGGGAGAAACGTCTGCAATAACTGGCGATGATGCCAAAAAAGCAGGTCTTGACAGCACTAAAAGCTGGATTCTTGTAAAGTCTGGCTTGACAACTAACGCAAGCGGCATCATTGATACGTCTGACTCTGCCAACACCACCAACTACACCCATGGTCTTGCCAATGGTGATTACTATCTGGTCGAAACCAAGACGGTTAAGGGCTATAACCTGCTGACAAAGCCTGTTGAGGTTAAGCTGGATGTTACCGCCACAACTACTTGGCAAAAGACCAACGTATATGACGCCAGTGGCAATCTGGTTAAGCATGGCACGGTTACGAAAACCACGTTCACCCATACCAGCAACAATGGCGATGCCACAAAAACGGAACTTGCTGTTGCCAAAGTCATCAACCGCAAGGGCTTTACGCTGCCTGTCACCGGCGGTTTCGGTACGCTGCTGTTCAGCGGTATCGGTGTGCTGCTGGTTCTGGCGGGCGTCGGCGTTCTGTTCAGCCTGAAAAAGAAATCCAACCGTGCGTAATGCACATCATCCAAACACCCACAGCAAAATAAACGGGTAATCCATAGGGGAAGGGCCGGAAACGGTTCTTCCCCTATGGGCGGTTGTGGCAGTGCGTCACCCCTTTACAGAAAGGCTCTTTGCAATGGAAACCACCGTCAAATTAAAACTTGGCTTTGCTGCGCTGATGATCGTCTCCGGCATCGGCGTGGCCATGTACCCCGTTGTCAGCAACGCGGTGGCACAGCGCCACGCAAGCTCGGTCATTGAAAGCTACAACGACACCGTGCAGTCGATGGACGCCGAGAAAATCGACGCCGCCAAGGAGGCTACGCGCCGCTACAACCAACAGCTGAACAATGCCATCGACCGCGACGCGGCGGGCGAAGCGGACGACATCGGCACAAGCTATGTGGACATGCTGGACGTGGGCGAGAGCCTTGGCTACATTACCATACCCAAAATTGACGTAAACCTGCCCATTTATGAGGGCACAAGCGACGATGTGCTGGTAAAGGGCGTCGGACATCTGGAAGGCTCCAGCTATCCGCTGGGCGGAGCGGGCACCCACAGTGTGCTGACGGGGCATCGCGGTCTGGCCGAGGCGGTACTGTTTACCGACCTGGACAAGCTGGGCGAGGGCGACCGTTTTTACCTCCACATCATGGACGAGGTGCTGGCGTATCAGGTAGACCAGGTCAAGGTCGTGGAGCCGGAAAACACCGAGGATTTGGAAATTATCCCCGGCGGGGACTACTGCACGCTGGTCACCTGCACACCCTATGCCATCAACACCCACCGTATGCTTGTGCGCGGCGCCCGTGTGCCGTATACCGGAGAGGATGAGCAGCCCGACACGCCGCAGACCGTGCAGTACCAACAGCTGAATACCGGCAACGTGGTAAAGCGCATTGTGGACGCCTGGCCGTGGATCAGCGTGACGGGCAGTGTGGTTATCGGCGGCGAGGCGCTGCTGTTGCTGCTGCTGTTGCACCGCTGCAAAAAGCGTGAGGAGGAAGACTGATGAAACGCCTGTTTCTGCAAATTTTTGCATGGCTGGCAATTTTGCTGGGCGTTGGGCTGATGCTGCAGCCCACGGTCAGCCGATATCTGACGGAGCAGAAAAGCACAAAAACCGTGCAAAAATTTGTGCAGGCCGCCGAAGCTGCCGCCCCCGCCGCGCCCGAAACCT
>ERZ791884.2148-NODE-2148-length-11684-cov-3.907989_pt1 | contig 11684 bp, 13 predicted proteins | sample MGYA00509941_ERZ791884 | MGnify/ENA primary metagenome ERZ791884 (study PRJEB30046, sample SAMN00792095) | human gut metagenome | study: EMG produced TPA metagenomics assembly of the A metagenome-wide association study of gut microbiota in type 2... | reverse complement strand
GGCATCCTGATCCCCCCCTCGGTGCCGGGCATCATGTACGCCCTCGCCTCGGGCGCGAAGATCTCCGAGGTATGGGGAAACATCAAGACCGGCGTTTCCGAGGCCGTGGCGAACCTGGTTTCTGCGTTCCAGTCTAATTTCCCCCTGCTGTCCGCTTATTTGAGCGGGTGGTGGGAAAGTGTTTCGGCGGCCTGGGAAAACGTCAAGGCCATTTTTGCCAATATCATTGACTTTGTGCAGAACGTATTTGCAGGCAACTGGAGCGCCGCCTGGGACAATATCGTGGCCATTTTCGGAAACGTGTTTGGCATGATCGTGAACCTGGCGAAAGCCCCCATAAACGGGGTTATTTCCGCAATCAACTGGGTGCTGGAGAAGATCAACAGCATTTCCGTGACGATCCCGGACTGGGTTCCGGGCGTCGGCGGGAAAACCCTGGGCTTTAACATTCCGACGATCCCCGCCCTGGCTGCCGGTGGTATTGCCACGGCGCCCACGCTGGCGCAGATCGGTGAGGGCGGAGAGCCGGAGGCGGTGCTGCCGCTGTCCAAGCTGGCGGCCCTCCTGGACGAATGGACGAAGCCGAAGCCGACACCGGGCGGCGGAACGGGCGGCGGCGGCGAAACCGTCGTTTTCTCCCCGGTATTCAATTTCTACGGCGGGACGCCGAGCCGCGAGGAGGCCGAGGAGGCCGGGCGGATCAGTTTCGCGGAGTTCAAGAAACTGTATAGGCAGATGAAAGCCGAGGAGAAGCGCAAGCAATTCAGCCCGGCATAAGAGGAGGACCACACCATGGAAAGCACCTACACCACCAAGCAGGGGGACGTATGGGACAAAATCGCCTATGAGGTGTACGGCGACGAAGAATACACCGGCTGGCTGATGGAAAACAATTTCCCGCTGCTGGACACGTTCGTGTTTGACGCCGGGGTGGTCCTCCAGACCCCGGCCCCGCCGGAGCAGACCGCGGCCAATGACCTGCCGATCTGGAGGAGCAAGGTATGAATACACGGCGGGCGTATGTAGACCTGATTTACAACGGAACCGCAGCCACGGCGGAAATTTCCGGTTTCGTGACGGATATTTCATACACGGATCCGGACAGCGGAGAGGCGGACAGCCTGGACATTACGCTGCAAGACCGGGATCGCCGGTGGACGGGGGCATGGATCCCCGTCGCCGGTGACACCCTGGCCGCGACGATCCGGGCGCTGAACTGCCAGTATTCCGGGGACAACCGGATCCTGCCGTGCGGTTTCTTTATCGTGGACAGTTTCAGCTTTTCCGGCTGGCCGGTTTCCGGGAGCATTTCCGCGATCTCCACGCCGCTGGACAGCAGTTTCACCACCACCCAGCGGACAAAGACCTGGGAAAACGTGACCATAAAGGAGATCGGAACCGAGATCGCAGGCCGCGCCGGGATCGCGCTGGCCTGGGACGTGGAGGGCGACCCGTTCACGATCAAGAGCGTGGAACAATCGGAACAAACCGACTGTGAATTTTACATGAACCTGTGCAACACCTACGGGCTGGCCATGAAAGTCTACGCCCAAAAGATCGTGGTGTATGACCGGGAGGCATACAAGAAAAAGGGCGCGGCGGCGGTGCTGTCCCCGTCCAATATGAAATCCTGGTCATGGCAGCAGGATCAGGCCGGCACCTATACCGGCGGAGAGTTCACATACACCAGCCCGGCCACGGAAAAGGAAATCAAGGTGACCGTGGGCAAGGGCAGCCGGATCCTAAAGCAAAGCGGCAAGGCCGACAGCAAGGCCGACGCGGAGCGGAAGATCAAGGCGTCGGTGGCCAAGGCCAACCACGGCAAAACCAAACTTTCCGCCACCATTGTGGGAAACGCCTCCATGGTGGCCTCCCAATGCGTCCAAGTGGTGGGCCTGGGGAAGCTGTCCGGCAAGTATTACATTGACACCATTACCCACAACGTCAGCGGATCCGGCGGCTACACCATGGACCTGGAAATGTCGCTGGTGGAGGAATGACGCGAGGAGGAACGCATGGAAAACAATATCCGGCTGGGTAAGATTTCAGCCATTGATTACGCCGCGGGCACGGTCCGCGTGGTGTACCACGAAAAGGACGACGCCGTGACCGCCCCCATTCCCCTGATTTCATCGGAGTATTTCATGCCGGAGGTGGACGACATGGTTATGGTGCTTCACCTCTCCAACGGCACGGAGGCGGGCGTGGTCCTGGGCCGACCGTGGAGCGAGAAGAACAAGCCCCCGGAGGGTTCCAAAGGGCTTTACCGCAAAGACCTGGCCCGTTCGCCGGGTGAGGCCATGATCCGCTATAAGGACGGCACCATGACCATCAAGGCCGCCAAGTTGGTGATTGACGGAACCGTGACCGTCAGCGGCGACGTGACCGCCGGCGGGGTTTCCCTGGACAACCACACCCACACGGACAGCATGGGCGGCGGAACCTCCGGGCCATCGTAAGGAGGCGATTTACACATGATCGGAACGCTGGGGCGCAAAATCATTTTTGAGGTGAGCGACAACAGGGTTTTGACCTTTGAGAGCATGAGCCGCGAGGTTTCCGGGCGCTGGACCGAACACGAAGTTTTAGGCGTGAAGCCGAAAGCGGAGTTTTTAGGGCCTGGCCTCCAGACCATAAGCCTGACCATTCACCTGTCCGCTGCCCTGGGCGTGAAGCCGCGGCGGATCCTGGACATGGTGGAGCGCATGGTGGAAAGAGGTTCGGCGGAGTACCTGGTGATCGGCGGCAGACTGGTGGGCCGCCGTCCGTTCCGCGTTACAGGATCGAGTGAAGCCTGGGACAAGGTTTACAGCCGCGGAGAATTGGCCAAGGCTACCCTGACCATTTCACTGGAGGAATACGCATGAACGAAAACGACCTTTTCAATTTCCAACTGGAATATACGTTCACGGCGGACTGGCTGGCAGAACTGGATCGGCAGCTGGCCCTCCTGCTGTCCACACGGGAGGGCACCATGCCGTTGGATCGGGCTTTCGGCCTGAACATGGATTTTGTGGATATGCCGCCAGAGGCCGCAAAGAGCCTTTACACGGCGGAGGTCACCGAAAAGGTGTCCAAATTCATACCGGAGGTGCGGGTGCAGGAAGTGACCTGGACCGGCGGCAACACCGGAAAACTTTTTCCCAAGGTGGTGATAACAAGTGCCTGATATTTCCGCAATTCAGAACACCCCGGACGTGTCTTTCATCGACAACAAGACCATTGACGACGTGCGCGGGGATATGGTGGCAGACTTTGAGGCGTTCATGCTCCAGGCGACGGGCAGCAAGGTGTCCCTGGGCCGCGCCTCTGTCCACCGCATGATCCTGTATTCGGCGGCGGCGCAGATTTACCAAGCCATGCAGTACGTTGACCGAGCGGGCAAGCAAAGCCTTTTGAAATACTCCTATTCGGAGTTCCTGGACAATCTGGCGCTGCTGAAAGGCGTTACCAGAGAACCGGCCAAGGCGGCCACGACCACGATCCGCTTTACCGCGTCGGCCACCAGGACGCTGGCCACACCGATCCCGGCGGGCACCAGGGTTTCCTCCAGCGGTTCCATTTATTTCAGCACGATGGAGTACGCAGAGATCCCGGCGGGCAGCCTGACGGTGGACGTGCTGGCGGAGTGTACCGCAACAGGCAACGCGGGCAATGGACTGGCGCCTGGCGAGGTGTCCACCATCGTGGATCCCGTTCCCTACATTACCAGCGCCGTGAACCAGAACACCACGGAGGGCGGCGCAGACGTGGAGAACGACGAAAGCCTGGCGGAGCGGGTTTACCTGGCCCCTGGCGCCTATTCTACGGCAGGCCCGGAGGACGGATACCTGTACCACGCCAAGAAGTACAACGCCGCCATTGGTGACGTGGTGGCCACCAGCGACCACGAAGCGGGCCAGGTGGATATTGTTTTCATCATGGCCGACGGTTCCAAGCCGGGCGCGGCCATGATCTCCGGCCTGCAGGCGTACCTCTCCGGCAAGACGGACAAGCTGACCGTGAAAGCCCCGGAGGAGGTCACATACAGCATTAACCTGACGTATTACATCAACCGCAGCGACAGCGCCAGAGCGGTGGCAATCCAGGCGGCGGTGGCCCAGGCCGTGGAGGAATATAAAACCTGGCAGCGCACCATAGGCCGCGACGTGAACCCGTCGCAGCTGGCCGCCATGGTCATGGAGGCAGGCGCCAAGCGCGTCACCGTGACCGCGCCGACGTTCGCGGCGGTGGCCGCCACCAAGGTGGCAGCATTGACCGGATCGGCCACCGTGACGTATGGAGGGCTGGAAGATGATTAAACTTTCCGGCAGCCGCTTCACGGACATTATGCCGGAGAACCTGGCAGAGCAACCGGAGATCCAGGCGCTTGCCTACGCCGTGGGCAGGCAAGTGGAAAAGCTGCTGGCCTATGCTGACGGCGCCCGCACCTATGCGGCGATCTATGCTGTGCCGGAAAAGGTGCTGGATCTGCTGGCCGTGGAACTGCGTACCCCGTCCTATGACGAAAACTTTTCCATTAAGGTCAAGCGAACCCTGATCGCGGAAAGCCTGCTGTTTTACGCACAGATGGGCACCCCGGCAGCGGTGAACCGGATTATTGAAACCATTTTCCAGGCCGGTCATATCAGCGAGTGGTGGGAATACGGCGGGAAACCCTATCACTTCAAGGCATACACCACGAACCCGGCTATTACGTCGGACGACGTGGAGGAGTTCAAGCGGGTGCTGGGCACCGTCAAGCGCCTTTCCGCCTGGCTGGACGAAATCGTGTTGGATCTGTCCACACCTCCAGCGGAGGTATTCGTGGGCCATTGGATCCACACGGGCGACTTTATTACCCTGCAAAGGGCGACTATGTAACAGGAGGTTATCAGCCATGTTTCAGGCCCCGAAACTGACAGACGCCGGCAAAAACCTGTATTACAGGAATATGGCCGGTGAGGGGATCAAATTCACAACCATTCAGCTGGGCAACGGCACAATCAGCGGCCCGATCTCCGCTATGACGGCCCTTGTCAGCGCCGTGGTGACCATTGACGCCGCGGTGAAAAACAACGCGGAGCAGTACGCCGACGTGTCCGGCCATTTCTCCAATGCAGAACTGGAGGAGGGTTTTTACTGGCGCGAGATCGGCGTGTTTGCGGCGGATCCCGATTACCCCAATGACCGCAGCCACGACATTCTTTACTGCTACCAAAACGCCTATGACACGGCGGACTTTATCCCCGTGGCGTCGGTGGAAACGGTGGAAAAAAACATTACCGTGCCCATTATCGTGGGCGACGCCTCCACGGTGTCCTGCACCCTGTCCAGTTCGCAGGTGCTGGTGTCGGAGGCGGACCTGGAGGCGCACGACAAGGACGCGAACGCCCATAATTCCCTGTTTGAGAAGATCAACAAAGAACTGGAAAAGAAACAGGACACGATCACCGCCAAGGGCATTTTGAAAGGCGGCCAGGACGCAAAGGGAAACCCCACCGTGACCAAGGCCACGCCGGGCGTGGACTACCAGCAGCCCACCCAGGTGCTGACGGAAAGCAACGCCATGGCCCTGACGGACACGGTTCCGTTTTTCTCCGGTGCTGACGGGCAAAACCGTAAGGTCACGCTGAAAAAGCTAAAGGAGGCCCTGGGCGTCCAGTCTGCCAGTATCAACGTGACGACCTGCGCCGGCGCGGCGGTGGTTTGCACGGACGGAGAAACCACCCTGAACGGCGTGGGTTCCACCAAGTTCTCCCTGCCGGAGAACACCGGCACCTGGGAGGTAACCGCCACCCTGAACGGCCACACGGCCAGCGCCGTGGTGGAGGTCACCGGCGCCATGCAGTACAACGTGGATCTGGTGATTACCTCCAGCGTGGCAGTTACCCACGCACCCACGAAAACCACCTACAACGTGGGGGAAACATTCGACCCCACCGGCCTGGTGGTCACCGCCACCTATGCCGACGGCACCACGGAGGACGTAACGGACGGCTGCACGTTCAGCCCCACCGTTATGGCAGCCAGCACCACGGCGGTGACGATCAAATACCAGCGGGCGGGCGTGACGGTCACGACCACCCAGGCGGTCACGGTCCTGGAACTGTCCGGCATTTCCGTGAAAACCGCACCCAACAAAACCGCGTATTACATCGGTGAGAGTTTCGACGCCACCGGAATGGTGATTGAGGCCACCATGTCCAACGGCACCAAAAAGACCGTGACGGGCTGGACGTACACCCCCAGCGGCGCCCTTTCCAAGACGGACACGGCGGTGACGATCTCCTACACGGAAAACGGCGTCACAAAGACCTGCACCCAGGCAATCACGATCCGCACCTTGTCCAGCATTTCCGTGACGACGGCACCCACGAAAACCGCCTACAAGTACGGGGAGAAGTTCAGCAGCGCCGGAATGGTGATTACCGCCAAATATTCGGACAACGCCACCCGCGTGGTGACCGGCTGGACCTATTCACCCACCGGCGCCCTGGGACTGTCCAACACCACGATCACGATTACCTACGCAGAGGGCGGCGTGAGTAAGACCTGCACCCAGGCCATTACCGTGAGCAACTACCTTTCCAGTATTGCGGTGACCCACGCACCCACGAAAACCTCCTATTTCACCGGCGAAACGTTCAGCAGCGCGGGAATGGTGGTCACCGCTACCATGGCAGACGGCAGTAAAAAGACCGTCACCGGCTACACCTGCAGCCCCACAACCATGGCAGCCAACACCACGGCGGTCACTGTCAGCTATTCCGAGGGCGGCGTGACCAAGACGACCACCACCCCGGTGACGGTCACCAGCATTTCCAACACGCTGGCCTCCAACAGCTGGGCAACGATCCGCGCCGTGTCCGACGCCGGAAAGGGGTCCAATTACTGGAGCGTGGGCGACGCCAAGGGGATCACGATCAACGGCAAGGTGGGCGCCACGACGATCTCCAACCTGTCCATTTCCGTGTTTATCCTGGGTTTCAACCACAACGCCAGCCGCGAGGGCAGCAACCGGATCCATTTCCAGATCGGCAAGATCAACGGCACCCTGGTGGGCCTGGTAGACGGCAATTACGGCAGCTCCACCAGCACCACCGGCGCCTTTACCATGAACACGTCATACACGAACAGCGGCGGGTGGAATAACAGCCACATGAGAAAGACCGTGCTGGGCAGCAACAGCGCCAGCGCCACAAGCCCCGCGGCCAACACCCTGCTGGCAGCCCTGCCGGCGGATCTCCGGGCGGTTATGAAGCCGGCCACCAAGTACAGCGACAACACCGGCGGCGGAAGTGACACCGCCAGCTATGTCACCAGCACCACGGATCTGCTGCCGCTGCTTTCGGAGTTTGAATACCACGGGGCCAGGTCCTACGCCAACAGCGCGGAGAAGAATTACCAGGCCCAATATGACTATTACCGGGCCGGAAACAGCAAGGTGCATTATAGGCACAACGCCACCGGCACGGCGGCCAATGTGTGGTGCCGTTCCGTCTATTCGAGCGACCGCACCAATTTCTGCCTTGTCACCTCCGACGGCAGCGCCTACATTATCGGCGCCAGCATTTCCTGGGCGCTGGCCCCCTGCTTTTTTGTCTAATCGCCGCAGCATATCCGGCAAAATCCCGCCCACGGAAGTGGGCGGGAAACCCGGACAGAGAAAGAAAACCCGTGAGGTGAAAGAATGTCAGTTCTGAAAGAAAAGCGGACCGTGAGCAAAGCGGAGTATGTGAACACCGCGAACCAGATCTATGTGGAAACGGTGGGCTTTTTGACGCGGCTTTCCGCCCGTTATTCCCGGCTGATTGCAGAGGGCACCGCGCAGCTGGCCGGTGAGGTCATGGACCACACCGAAAAGGCCAACAAAATATACCCGTCGGACGAACAGCGAAAAGCCCAGCGCAAGGCGCATTTGCTGGAGGCGCTGGCCTCCCTCTCTGCGCTGGACGTGCGCCTGACCCACGCCTATCTGGTTATGTACCAGAACCCGCAAGGGTGCTTTACGGCGCCCAGCGGAAAGACGGTCCCACCCAAGGAGGCCATGGACAAGCTGGACCGCATGGCGCAGAGCCTGGGCGAACTGATAGACCGGGAGGACACCCTGCTGCGGAATATCCTGGAGAGCGACAGGAAGCGGAAATAAGTCATTTTTATGGGTGTATCTTTGAAAACGCGCCGGGAGGCAGGGCGGCTTTCCCCTCTGACGGCGGCCAATGTGTGGTGCCGTTCCGTCAATTCGAGCAACAACAACAATTTCTGCCTTGTCAACTCCGACGGCAGCGCCAACAATAACAACGCCAACAATTCCTGGGCGCTGGCCCCCTGATTTTGCATAACTGGGTCAAATGCAGTAACGAACGTGAACCGGACCCATGTAAAAGGAAAGATACTTCCCTGGCGAAAGCCTGAAACTGCCCGCTGATGATCCCGCGCGGACGCTGCTTGCATGGCGGGGGTATTGTGCTAACCCCGTTTCATGCGCTGGATCGAAGCAGTTTAGACGCACACCAACACCACAACTGTACGGAGGGCGAATACTTTTCTATGACAAGCGAACAGCGCCGCGAGGCGCGTTACAGACGCCGCCAGACAAGGCGGCAGGCAAAGCGAAAGGCCCGCAGCGACGCCCTGGGGCCGATTGAGGAAGTTTTCAGTTACCGCGCCATGTTTTTCTATGGCCGGAAATGCTGCAACGGCGTGAGGTGGAAAGCCAGCACACAGCGGTTTGAAATGCACCTGTTTTCAGGCACCGCCAAGCGCCGGCGCAAGATCCTGAATGGAACATGGAAGCCAGGCAAAACCGCCCATTTCACCCTGAAAGAACGGGGCAAGGTTCGACCAATAGACGCGCCGCACATTGAGGATCGGCAGGTTTATAAGGTTCTGACCAAAAAGGTGCTGGTGCCGCTGTATGTGCCCAGTATGATCTACGACAACAAAGCCAGCCAGAAAGGCGGCGGCCTGCATTTCCATTACAGACGCCTGGCCAAGCACCTGCGGGACCATTACCGCAAGCATGGCCTGGAGGGTGCCCTGTTCCTGATGGATTTTCACCACTTTTTCCCGGACGCGCCCCACGCGCTGCTGTATGAGCGGCACCGGGGCATGATCCTAAACCCGGACCTGCGGCAGTTGGCCGATCTGGTGGTGGCAGCTGTGCCGGGCGGCGTGGGTATGCCGCTGGGCGTGGAGCCAAGCCAGCAGGAAATGGTGGCGCTGCCGTCCTCCCTGGACAACCGGATCAAAGCCCAGCTTTCGATCCATGGCGCTGCCCATTACATGGACGACTATTACACCATTCTGCCGTCGAAGCAGGCGGCGGAGGTGACCGCGGCGGACGTGATCGGCCACGCGGAGGCCATGGGCCTGCAGGTCAACGCCGGAAAGTCAAAAGTGGTTCCGTTCTCCAGACCGTTCCGGTTCTGCAAAGCAAAGTTTCAGGTGACGGACACCGGCGCCGTGAAGATCCACGGCTGCCGGGACGGCATGAAGCGGGCACGGCGGAAACTGCGGCTTTTCCAGGCGCGTGTGGCCAGCGGTGAAATGACGGTGGAGCAGGTGGCCCAATGGCTGCAAACACCGATTTCCTACTATGAGAACTTCAACGATCACGGCAGGGTGCTGAAACTGCGGCGGCTATTTTATGCGATTTTCAAAACGGAGGTGTAAACCATGTTCAAGATCACAAAAGACGGGGCGACCGTGGCCATGACCGAGGCCCCCAACTACATCAAGCAGGCGGAAAACGGCTGTTTCGTGCTGTGCCCGGAGGCGGAGGCCACGGGGATCGCGCACAACGGCACCGTTTACCACCTCCTGGGACGCCCTGACATGGCGGGGGCAGAAATCACGGTCATGCTGGAAGAAACGGACGCGGGAGTGGAGATCGCCAAGGCGGCAGACGCTACGGGGATCGTGTTCGTCACAATGGCGGAGGCCGGAAGCGTGGACGCCACAACGGCGGCGGAACACGCGGACCTTTTCGCACCGTGGGCGGTGCCGGTGGCCTATACCGTGGGCCAGATCCGCAGATATACGGACGGGAAGCTGTATAAATGCGTTCAGGCCCATACGTCACAAGCGGACTGGACGCCGGACAAAACCGCAAGCCTTTGGACGACGGTTTCCGATCCGGCGGAGGAATGGCCGGAATGGTCCCAGCCGGTTGGCGCACATGACGCATACAGCAAGGACGCCAAGGTGTCGCACAATGGCAAGCATTGGACCAGCACTGTGGACAGCAACGTGTGGGAGCCTGGCGTGTACGGGTGGACGGAGGTGTAAGCCGTGGGCGCTGCCTACATCGTAAGAAAAAGAGCGCGGTTTGTGAGTATCAACGGCCCCGTAAACCTCCGGTATGGTACGCCTGTGGACGCTGTGGACGGGTTCCTGGTACATAAAGGCCGCCCACTATGCGCGGTCACCAGCGAGAGCGCACACCGCTATTTTGCACGAAACGACGACGGAAACGGGAAAGCCCGCGGCGCCCTGATCGGCGCCATCACGGCCAAGCTGGAGCGGAAAGACGCCGGCCATCAAATGCGCTGGGATCTCCTGTGGAGCGACCCGGAGGCGCAGAAATTACGCCACCCGGATCATGCGGATTTCTGGCTGTGGGGCCATGCCTTTTTTGAGGCGGACATGGCAGACCTGGAACACGTCGCCGGGCTGATCGGTGCGAGGAGGTGACGCTGCCATGGATTATATGAAGCTGGTGGCGGACCTCTGCCAGATCATTGACCGCCAGAACGAAATCACCAAGGCCATGGTGGTGCAGCTGGGCCAGCGCGACGCCCTCCGGTATGAGGAGGAAATGGCGGCAGTTCGGCGGGACTACGATACCGCCATGGGGGAGGTGGATCCGTGCAAAAACTAATTGAAACGCTGTCCACCGTAAGCGTGGGCCAGGCGCTGACTGGCGGCGTCACCGTGGTGGCGCTGGTGTCCGTGTTTATCGAAATTACACCGGTGAAGATCAACCCGGTTTCCAAGTTTCTGGCCTGGCTGGGGCGGAAGATCAACAGCGAAGTGATCGCCAAGGTGGACAGGCTGGAAACCGAGGTGCAGGCCATGAGGAAAGCGGACGGAGAGCAGGAGGCCATAAACTGCCGCTACCGGATCCTACGGTTCGGGGACGAAGTAAAACACGGCACCCGGCACAGTCAGGAACATTTTGAGCAGATCCTGGCCGATATTGACGCCTACGAAATCTATTGCAAGGATCACAAGGATTTCAAGAACAACAAAACCAAAGTGACCACGGAGCGGATCCTGGACGTTTACCGCAAGTGCGTGGAAACGGACGATTTTTTGTAATGGGAGGAAGCCGTGAAAATCTTTATTGTGGCCGCGGCGGCGTGGGTTGCCGGTGCCCTCCTGGGCTATTTCGTGGCCCGGCTGGCGTATAAGCACCTGCGGAAGCGTCTGCGGACGCTGCGGCAGGAACGGAAGCCGCCTAAAAAGAAAATGGGCCCCATGGACAGGATCCTGGTTCTGGAAGCGGTTTTCCTGGTGGCGTACACGGTGGCCGATCTGGTGGTTTTCTGGCACACCGGATCCGAGCCTGCCACGCTGACCGGCTGCGTGTTCGGCGTGTGCGGCCTGGAAAACGGCGTCATGGGCTGGATCAAGACCAACAAGGACAAGGCGGCGGAGGCCGTCGGAACGAGCGGGAGCGGCACCCAGCCGCCCCCGGA
>ERZ791884.2146-NODE-2146-length-11698-cov-4.310916_pt1 | contig 11698 bp, 10 predicted proteins | sample MGYA00509941_ERZ791884 | MGnify/ENA primary metagenome ERZ791884 (study PRJEB30046, sample SAMN00792095) | human gut metagenome | study: EMG produced TPA metagenomics assembly of the A metagenome-wide association study of gut microbiota in type 2... | reverse complement strand
GGTGAGCGCTTCCACCTCGTCCTTGGTTTTTGTGCCGTAGGGGGCGTTGGCGGAGTCGCCGAAATAGAGATACCTCTCCCCGGGCATGACCCGCCGCAGGTGCCGCAGCACGCTGATGCCGCCCACGCCGGAGTCGAAGACGGCAATAAAATCTTCTTTGGTGTTCATGGCTTCACCTGGTCATCTTCCGGGGCGGGCGCGTGGCCGCCCCATGTTTTCTATATAGTATCAAATTTCCGCCGTTCTTTCAATGGCTCGTTGCTTTTTTCGTGGATTTTTTGGAAGCGAATGCTCCCCCGGCTGCTGATGCAGCCGGGGGAAGAAATCACTATTTTGTAACAGGAATGCTGACCCGCTTGCTTTCCAGCAAAAGCTCATCGGTGTCATGATCCAGGACGCCCAGCACCAGCTCCAGGGAGGTGATGTCCCGAACCCGCTCCACGCCCGCGTCATACAGCCACATTTCGCACTTGCCCCAGGCGTCCGGCGCAAGCTCGTCGAACAGGAACAGATCAGCGGATTCGCCGTTCACATAGGTTTCCATCGTGTAGAGCCAGATATTCCGCTCGGAATGATTCTCTACCCGGAACCGGAAGGCGCCGTCCTCGCAAAGCTCACCCTCGCTGCCCGTGTAGGTAAGGGTGATGCCCGCCTCCTCCAGAACCGTCGTGCCGCTGTCATCCACCGACCGCTTGAACTTCCTGTCGGCGTACAGGGTAATGGGGGACGTGGTATCCAGCAGGCTGTAGTCATTGTCGTCCGTCACTTGCAGGCGGAAGGAGATCTTGCCGACTTTTTCAATATTTCCGCCTTTAAGGTCGGTGTCGTCGATCCAGATCGAGGTCATTTCCTCCCGCCCCGCTTCCAGCAGGATGAAAAAGAGACGATCCTCCGTCATGTAGCCATTGACGCAGTCCATGCTGCTCATGAGCATAACGTCCTTGTCCGAACCGTTGCGAACGTAGACGGGAATCTCCTCCGTGTATGTGTCCCCGTCCCGCCAGTCGGCCACGGCCAGGATGCCGTCCTTGTCGTACAGGACGGTCTGATGGTGGAAATCCTCCGGGCGAATCACCGCTTCCGTCTCCCAAGTGTCCTCGTCGTCGCTCCACAGGGAGGACATGCTGCTCACTTTTTCGGTAATGAACTCCGTCAGCACGTACTGCGCCACCATGAACGCGGTTACGATCAGAATTGGCCAGAGCCACTTGGGGCTGGTCTTTTTCCGCCGGCCGGAATACTGCCTGCATTCTTTTTGCCGGGTGGGGACGCTCCGGCGGACGGGTCTGTCCTCGGGCTGCTCAATGACCAGCGGTTCCCCCTCGTGGGTGTGCAGGCCGTGGGCGATTTCTTCGGTAAACGGCTCGTAGTAGCATTCCCGGCAACGCTTGCCGTTGTAGGGCGCGCCGCAGCAGGGGCATCTTTTCATTTGGGTTCACACTTCCGCACCATCCGGTGCCGCCTTCCTTTTGGTTTCCAATTTTAATTGTAACATAGGGGTCAACCCTCCGCAACAGCATGAACACGGGATTTTTTGCCGCTTCACGGGAAACCTCCCTCTTTATGGCAAAACCGTTGCATTCTTCCGTCCGAAACGGTATAATGTCAAAAAACACTCGGGAGGAATTTTTATGGATTTGAACATCGGCCGTATGCCCCACGGGCCGCGGAACTCCATCGCGGACGTGTCAGGCGTCCGCGTCGGCCACTGCACCGTGGACGATGAACGGCACAGAACCGGCGTGACGGTGATCCTGCCCTGCGAGGACGACATTTTCCGCAATAAAATGCCCGCGGCTTACCACGTTCTCAACGGCTTCGGGAAAACCACCGGTCTGATGCAGATCGGGGAGCTGGGGACGCTGGAAACCCCCATCGCCCTGACGAACACCCTGAACGTGGGGCTGGTTCACGACGCCATGGTGGAATACATGTGCCGTCAGGGGGAGCGCCTGGGGTATCCGGTTCTCTCCGTGAACCCCGTTGTGTGCGAGTGCAACGACGCGTCCCTGAACGACATCCGTCACCGGGCGGTGGGGCAGGCGGAGGTGTTCACCGCCATTGCCGCCGCGTCGGCGGACTTTGCCCAGGGCGACGTGGGCGCGGGCAAGGGCATGACCTGCCACGACCTGAAGGGCGGCATCGGTTCCTCCTCCCGGCTTGTGGAGATCGGCGGTGAGACCTTCACCGTGGGCGTGCTGGTTCTGACGAACCACGGGTGTCTGCGGGATTTGACCGTCGGCGGGGAAAACATCGGCAAGGAGATCGAGCGGCGCATCCGGGAGGACACTCCGGACGAGGGCAGCTGCATCATGATCGTCGGCACCGACCTGCCCGTCACCTCCCGCCAGCTGGGGCGAATCATCCGCCGGTGCAGCGTGGGGCTTGCCCGGCTGGGCAGCTATATCGGCCACGGCAGCGGCGAGGTCATGGTGGGCTTTTCCACCGCCAACCGGATTCCGGCGCAGGGCGATTGCCTGAATTTCCGCTGCATCCACGAGTCCCACATAGACGATGCCTTCCGCGCCGTTGCGGAGGCCACCGAGGAAGCGGTGCTGCGCTCCATGCTGGAAGCCCACCCGGTAACGGGCTTCACCGGCAAGGTGCGCCGGAGCCTTGGCGAATTCTGGCAGCCCTGAACAGTGGAATAATTGAGCCGCATCTCTTGCCTCTCCCCTTGGGAGAGGTGGCTGAGCGCAGCGAGGACGGAGAGGGTAAACGAGGCTGCAATACCCTCTAATACCAAAAGCTATCAGGAATAAAAAACGCGCAATGAGGACATCCCCAGCCTTGGTCATCGCCAATTTTCTTGCTGACCAATTGCACGTTGCAATAAGGGCATTTTCTCGCCCATAGCGGTAGGAAACTGCTGATGGAAACTCGTTCCTCTTTGGAAATGGAAAAATCCGCTATTGTTGAAATCCGCTTTCGGCCAGAACATAGAAGATTCTTTCCGCGACTATAAGAAATACAATACACGCAACGCATGCAATCATCTCGAACATTTGCATAATTTGTCCAGTTAAGGTCCTGGAGGGGACATCTATCAACATAATATGTTCCACCTCCGTGCCGTTTTAAAGGCAATTCATCCGAGGCATCTTTTTCAAAATGTCGATACCATTTTTCAGACTCAGTATGATATTTCCACGATTTTTGAGGGCTACTATTCAGCAGAATATCCGACAATTCTTCAACAGAAATCTCTCTTTTTATTTTGCTTAAATCGATTTCAATGGTGGAAATCTTTTTCTCCTTCAACTTTTTCAGCTTTTCATCGTCAATGGGATGGGTAACATAGATTTCTATAAAGAAATATTTATCACCAGAATCTACTACGATATCCGGTATGATGTCATCAAAACGCTTTTCCAGTTCGACGTCGTCAATGGAAATCTCTCTTCCCTTGCTTATCAGTTCTTTCGGCTTGCCGGATTGCGGAAATTCGACATAGACGGGAGGAATGACCATTTTCTTTGAGCGCGAAAGAATGTCTTTTGCTGCCAAATGTAAGGAAGACTCATATCCATATTCGCAGTCCTCATTTGAACGGTGCGCAAAGTGATGCATACGCTTCTCCCCTTTGCGCGCTATAAGTTCGTCACCGCACGCAGGGCAAACACACCCACAGTCCTTTCCACTTTGTACTTTATCAATACTTACGATATTGCCATCTTTTAATGCATATATCAATTTCGAGTGTGTTGTCACTGTACTATCATTCCTTCCTAAAAAATATATCTTGTTCTGTTAAAGCGTCAGCCCTTTACTCCCGCGAGGGCGAGGAACTTCTTGTCAGACTGAATGGCGTGGGTCACGAACTTCCCGTCCCGGAACAGCGCGTAGGTGGTCACCGGGGCGGGGAGATTCTGCGCGGTTTCCCTGTCCGTGATCCGGACGGTTTTCAGGGGAATGCCGTGTGCCGCGGCCGCTTCCGCCACCCGGGGCACCCAATAAAAGGTGAACGGACACTGATCCGTATAGTAGAGAACGAAGCCGTCCTCTTTGATTTCCGGATGCCTGGCGCATTCCTTGAACGTTGGCTTTTCCGCCGACGGCGTCAGCGGCAGATACATGAGGGTGATCCCGCAGTCCGAGGCGTCTGCGACGGTGAAGCCCTTGTAGGCCAGATACTTGGGGTCAGAAAGAAACTCCCGCTTCCTGCCCTCCGCAGAAAGGATGCATATCCCCTGCCGCCCCTGCGCTTTGGCGTCCCGGATGCACTCGCCCAGCAGGTCGGAGGAACACCCATGCCCTTTCATGGACCCGGCGACCCACAGGCAGTCAATGTAAAGATACCCCGGCGCGTCGATAGGGACCCAGGCGTTCTCAGCCGGGATGTATTCGATGAAGCACTTGCCCCGTTCTTCGCTGCGGTAAAAAACCAGCCCCTCCGCGAACCGCTCCTTGAGCCACGCCTTTTTCCCGACGCTCTGCTTCCCCGACATGGCGCAGCAGATGTGCTCGGAGTCAATGTTTTCGCTTGTGATTCGGATGTATTGCATATGGTTTCTCCTTTTTGCAAATTTGCCCATAACCGGCATTTCCCGACAGCCTCACGGCTGTCGGGAAAGTGGTGGGTGAATTTACTTTTCCGGATTCAGGGCGACCTGATAGTCGAAGCTGCCCATGTGGAGAACTGCGCCGTTCTTTACGCGGCTCCACGCGTCCGGTTTCAGATTGGTGCCGTTGAGGACGGTGCCGTTGGTCGAACCCATGTCCTGAATGTACAGGTAGCTGCCGTCCCATTCGACGGTGCAGTGCTTGCCGGAAAGCTGGTAGTCTTCCGCGTTGAGAATGATGTCGGCGCGGTTGTCACGACCCAGAACCTGAGGCGTATGGGGTGCAAGGGTGAAGCTGGTGGAAACATCCTGATGGGACGCGACGGTCATCTGGACAGTCACGCCGCCGCTGGGGGTCACGGGCTTGGTGGCGACCCACGACTCGTCCGGAACGGGGGTCGTCGTAGGAATATCAAAATCACCAGTGGACGGGATGGATGCCATGACGGGGTTGTTATCGATGACGGGGTTGTTATTGATGGTCGGAAGATCCCTATCCCGAAGCCACTGCTCCTGCTTCTTCCGGCTGTTGTTCACCGCGACCACGACGATCACCACGATCACGGCTACCAGTGCGACCGCGCAGCAGATGACCAGAATGAGATTTCCACGGATCCAGTCCATGACGGAGGTCTGCGTTTCCGGCTCCTCGATTACTTCGGTGGGGTCGGTAACGCCGGTGGGAGCGGCCGGGATGGCGGCGGGAACCGTGGTCAGGTCAACGGCGACGGAATCTTCCCACCGGGTATCGCCCAGCTCGTAGGCGGCGCGAACCGTGGCGTTGTTGCTGTTGGAGGTCACGAAGGCAAGGTCGATTTTGATGACGGAGCCGTCCTGAATGGTTTCCCAGACCTGCTGAGCCGCGGCGGCGGCGGAGATCTTTTCCTCGGCGGGAACCAGACCGATGCCGCCTCTGGAAACCTCCGCCATTTTCAGCATGTTGTCGGCGTTTGTCAGAGAATAGGCAGAGGTGGAGTTGCCGGTGATACCGATGGCGTAGACCGGGATGGAGGTGGCGCTGACCACGTCGATGGCCCGCTGCTGGGTGGTGCCGCCGTCGGCGAGAATGCCGTCGGAGAGGATCAGCAGGCACCGGTTCGTGCGGTAGCTGGTCTTCTTTTCCAGACTGCCCATGGCTTCCACGATGGCGCTGTACATATCCGCTCTGACGCCGTCGCGCTTAAGAGTGTCGATGGCGGCGGTGCGGGCGTCCATGGTGTCGAGGACGGCGCCCTCAACGACTTTGCTGCCCACGGTGGTGATGACCATGGAGTCACCCTCGCCCATGCGGCTGCTGATGATGTCCAGAATGTCCGTCTGCTGCTCGATCTGCTCCTTGGACATATGGGTGGAGATGTCCACCAGACAGTATACCGTGGTGGGCAGCTTTTCCTGACGCACGGTGGTCAGGACGGGATCGGAGATCTGCTGGGAATCGATGGAAACCGTCAGGCTTCCGTTTTCGGGAAGGACGGTGCCGTAGACGAGAAGGTCATTCTGATGCTCCTCCGTCACGATCTCGTGAAAGGTCAGAAACGAATTCAGTTCAGCGGCCTGCGCGCTGACCGCGGGGCAGAGCAGAAACAAAAACAGGCAGACGCATCCTAAGAATGCGGTTATTCTTTTCATTTTGACTACTCCTTTATCCAAATTGCGATGGCGGTGTTGTTGTCCACATCCGTGCTTTTCCGCATCATGGCGCGGCAGCGGAGCAGATATACCCATTCCTCCGCTGTGGCGGCCTTGTGAAGATCGAGCATGATCTCGTCCTCCAGCAGCCGCTCCCACAGACCGTCGGAGCACAGCAGAAACGCATGGTCTCCGGGGGAAAGTGTGATGGGCGCATGAAGCTGGGGCTTGATCTCGTCGTCGCCGATGACCCGGAACAGCTTGCTTCTGCCCTCGAAGGACGGAATTTCCGACCGGGAATGCAGCTCGCCCATTTTGATGGAAAGCTGGGCGAGACTGTGATCCTCCGTGTAGTCTGCGAGGACGCCGTTGTGGAAGTGGTACAGCCGGCTGTCGCCGATGTGTGCCCATACCGCCTGATTTTTGTAAAGATACAGCGCGACCGCCGTGGTTTTCATCTGGTTCGCGTTGGCGCGGGTAGCGAGGATGTTCCGGTTCGCCTCGTTCATCCATGCGAGAATCGTCTCGCCGGAGGGCAGCGCCTCATCCGCCTGCCACTGGGAAAGCGCCTTGACGCCGATGGAGGACGCGGCCTTCCCGCCGCCGTGGCCTCCCAGACCGTCGCAGATGACGGCGCAGTACTGATCCGGTCCCGGACTGAAATAGGCGCAGGAATCTTCGTTTTCAGACCGGCTGCCGATATTTGTATACCAATACCCTTCAATTACCATAGCTGTTTACCTGTTGTTTCCGGGCTGATCGGGCGGGTCGTAGCCCAGAACGATCAGCGTGTAGTTGTCCTGATACGGCAGGGCAGCGCCCATGATCCGCTGGCCGATGTGGGACGCGGCCAGCTGGACGCTGCCGCAATCGCGCAGGATGGCCGCCATTTCGGCGTCGCTTACAGTACCGTAGACACCGTCGCTCATCAGAAGTACCCGGTCGCCGGGGAGCAGGGGGATGGGCGTGCGGTTGTAGTCCACATGGCGCAGCTCACCCATGCCGATGAAGCTGGTGAGCTTCCGTCCGTTGGGGTCGCGCAGGGCTTCCGCCATGGAGCGCTTGCCCTCCAGAATGTCGGGCATCCAGTCCTGCAGCAGATCGTGGTCACGGGAAAGCTGGCTGATCTGACCGTCCCGGTATAGATAGACCCGGCTGTCGCCCACGGAGATCCACCGCAGCGCATTGCCCGTGATCAGGGCGGACACCACCGTGGAGCCGCTGGTGTAAAGCCCCTTGGGGCCGAGCATCTGATTGACGGCGCGGTTGATACCGGCCACCATACCCGGCAGCGCGGTGGGAACCTGATTTGCCTGAAGGGTGGAGCCGAAGGTCAGCGCCTCCATGACGATCTTCTGGCTGACCCGTTCTCCGCCGGAGAGGCCGCCCATGCCGTCGGCCAGAACTGCCAGAATGCCCGTATTGCGGAGCACAGCCGTCTGACCGAAGCTGTCCTGCTGGTAATCCCGCCTGCCGATATCATGTATCTTGCCGATGGAGACACCGGGGATGGGGCAGACCGTTTCCTCCACGGTTTCCTTGGTGATGGGAACGGGATGTACCTCCGCGGGTGTGGGAGGCTCCATGGGCTGTTCGCCCGAGCGCTCATGGTCGCGGACGATCTTGCGCAGCATTGCCAGCAGCAGGATATCCACGCATGCGCCCGCCGCGAAAACGAAGCAGGCGATCTGCATGACAAGACGGAAACTGGGGACGGACTTGCGAGGGGAGGTGGGTTCGCTCAAAACCGTCGGTATGGTGTCTTCAGAATTTGTTGGGGCGGTTTCTTCAGAAGCCGGTTGGGTGAATGTATGGGGATTAATGTAGATGCCGGAGTGAGGGGCTTCTTCTGTGGCGGTGCTGGATGGAGGGAATGCATCGCCGGGGTCAAAATTCTCACTGGCGGGTCTTATGGGAGCCTCGGTAGTTGCCGGGGGCTCCTCGATATTTGCCGCGGGTTTCTCAGTAGTCGCCGGGGGTACCTCGGTAGCTGTTGGGGTGTTCTCGGTAGTTGCTGGGGGGGCCTCGGTAGTTGCCGGGGCCTCATCAGTGGGAGCAGTTGCTTTGTCCGATCCGTCTTTTTTGGCAGGCGCTGCCTCTGCCCCGTCGGCCTCCATGGGAACACTCGTTGCCTCTGTAGTCTCAACAGCGGCAGGCGCAGTTGTTTCCGTGCCTACGGTCGTTTCTTCGGTTGCGCCCGTCGCCGTAGCCGAGACGGGATTAACCCCGGTCGGCAGCGGGGAGCCACCGGGCACATCTTCTCCCGGGTCGTATACGAAGCCCAGATAGCCCGTGCCGATGGACGCGAGGATCAGCACCACCGCCATTACGGCCAGCAGAGACTGCCTGCGCTTTATCATTGCTGCTTTATTTCTTTTCATTCCAATCAAACCGATCTCCGCAAAGCGGCACAAATAACAGCTTCGTCGTACCAATCGTCAGCACGTCGTAGGCTTCGATTTTCTCTACGCTGAGAGCGGGCTTCCCATTTACCCGCACGATATTGCGGCCGGAACAGGGGCCAAAGTAAAAGGTGCGATCCTCGTTGTCGTAGGCGATGATGGCGGAATTCTCCGCGCTGATGTGGGAATCCTCGGGAATGGAAATGTCCATCCTGGCGCTGCGGCCAATGTAGTTGTTCTGGCTGTGAATCCGGTAGTCATTGCCCTTTGTGGCGCCATCGATGCACACCAGCCAGCCAACTACAGGGTCAAAGGTGGTGCTTTCCTCACTGCTTGCAGCTACGGGGGAAATAGGCTCCGTTTTCGGGTAGGTACCCATATTGCCGTTGCTGCTGGACTGGGCATGCTGATAGTCAGCGCTCACGGTGGGCTGATAGGACTGCACCTTGCCGCCGTTCGGGTCAACAGGCATGGTCGGGGAGGGGGTGTTGTCTACGGCGTGGCTGTTGCCGGTCTGGCCAAAATATTCGGTGGGTATAATCCCGTCTTCAAGGATGTTGTTCCCAAGGGGATTTTTGTTTCTCGCGGCCTCGGCGGCGCACATCGGGCAGGTGGCGTTTTCTTCCGAGTCATAAAAGTGACCTTTGCTGCAGCGAACGATTTCCATAATAATGAACCTCCTGTATGTAAATGGTGTTGATATTGTTTGTTAACAGACGGTGATGCGGTTTTCGGAAGTACCGACGCAGAAGCTGCTGCCGTGCTTCAGGGCGACCTTTGTCCCGGCGGGGACGCGCTTGCCGTGGATGAAGGTGCCGTTGCGGGAGCCTTCGTCTACGAGGATCAGGAACTCGCCGCTATTCTCCAGCGTGCAGTGCCTGCGGCTGACGGCGGCGGCGCTCTCCGGGAGACGGATCTGACAGTTGGGGTCACGGCCAACGGCGACCTTGCCAGCCGGTACGGGGATGATTCTGCCATCCGGCAGCTGCACCCGGAAGGAGGGCGTATATACGCCAGCGGGAACGGTGCCGCCGGGGACAGTGCCGGGGGTGACGCCGCCCGCGGGGTTCTTCTCAGTGCTCTTGCGGTTACGCAGGAGGAAGTAGATGGCCACGGCCACTGCCGCCACGGCGACCGCCGCCGCCGCTATGGTGACGACGGAGATCGAACTTCCGGCGGTCATGTAGGAGATACCCAGCTCATTCAGCGCTTGCATGACATAATCGCTGTAAATGGCGCAGGAATAGGAATCCACGATGCTATAGGTATTCAGGCCGATCACGTTGCCGTTTTCGTCGATCAGAGGACCGCCGGAGTTGCCGCCGGAGATGTTTGCGTTGTGAACGATTGCATTGGTGTTGCCCGCGCTGGCCATGACCATATGCCTGGCGACAGTGCCGGTGGTCGAGGTGATATCCTTGCTGCCGACGCTGAGGCTCTGCTCGTCCAGAACGGCGGGGCAGCCGAGAGCGACGACGGTTTCGCCTTGCTTGACGCTTTCGCTGGAGCGGATGGGCAGGGGCTTGCACTCCGTGACGGGGCGGGCGGCTCTCAGAATGGCGTAGTCGGGATAACCGCTTTCGGAGATGCGCACGATGCTGCATTTCACGGAGGTCGCCTCGCTGGGAAGTCCCGTGACATCGCTGAGGGTGAAGTTATCCAGCATGATCCAGATCCGGACATGGTCGGAATCAAAGGCGTAATTGTGTTCCGGCATATAGACGCTTGCCACGTGCCAGTTGGTGACGAAGTATTCAGGGGCGCTTCCCTTCGTTCCTACGGCAAAGCCGGAGCCGACGACGGCATTTTCCACGTTGCCATAGGAGTCGAAGCCGACGGCGAGGAGCTTGACAACGCCCTCTTTCGCCTGACTGATGACGGTGGGAAGATCGGTCTTGGCGCTGGCGGGGATCGCCAGCATGGCGGCCAGACAGATCAGAACCATTACCATGGCGGCCAATCGTTTGCATACATATTTCATAACTGCTCTCTCCTTTTTATACCATCTCGCGGGAACCCCGGGAGATTAAATACGACCTGCTCTGCGAAAAAGTATACCATCCTTTGGAAATATTGTCCATTCCCTATTTCCGGACTTACGGAAATTTCTGGTTTGCTTCCTTGGATGATTTCAGTATAGCAGGTTTTCCGGATTTGTGGTTGCACGGCGTGCAACAATTTGAAGAAATTCAAAAAGGCTGTGCTGGACGATGATCGCAGTCCATCAGCGGTCGCGGCATACCTCAAGAATCTTGCTGTCAGAGCCAATAAGCGTTTTCAGCATGTCACAATTATTGAACATGTTCGTCGTTGTTGTTGCGCTGGAAGCGTGGAAGTAGGACAAATCCAGGTACACCAGATTCTCGCAGCCATCAAACATCTGAAACATATTCGTTACCTTGGAAGTATTGAAACAGGACAGATCCAGGTACACCAGATTCTCGCAGCCAGCAAACATCTGAAACATATTCGTTACCTTGGAAGTATTGAAACAGGACAGATCCAGATCGGTCAGGCTACGGCAGTTGTAAAACATATTGGTCATGTTCGTTACGTTGGAGGTGTCAAAATTATCCCCGAAATTGATTGCTTTCAGGTTGATAAACCGCCCAAACATATTGGAGGCATTCGGATTCGGGGCAATCTTCCCGTTGGAGGCTACATACAGATTGTTGCCGCTCATCCAAGCAAGAATGCTTCCGTCTCCCGCGTCTGACATGTCCCATGCGTCACTGGGTGCGCTCTTGAGACTGCTCAGGAAAGAAACGTAGTACACATCTTCAAGGAGATATCGTTCCTGTCCCCAGAAGTACGAAGTACTGTTATACGAAGTACTGTTATATGGTGTCGGCGCCATTACGTGGACATTGGCGGTTGCGGATGCTTTTTTCGCGCTGCCGATGAAAATGCACAGCAGCAAAACGACCACCGCTGCGACGGGTATCAGCCATTTGGGAAGCGGCCGCTTTTGCTGGGACGGTTGGGGAGATGCGGGGGGCTGGTATGCCGGTTTCACTGCCGCCGGCGCAGGTCTCGGCGCTGCCGGTTGGGGCGGTGCCGACGGCGTGGGTGTCGGATACGTCGGTTTCGGCGCTGCCGGGGCGG
>ERZ791884.2121-NODE-2121-length-11825-cov-5.124214_pt1 | contig 11825 bp, 13 predicted proteins | sample MGYA00509941_ERZ791884 | MGnify/ENA primary metagenome ERZ791884 (study PRJEB30046, sample SAMN00792095) | human gut metagenome | study: EMG produced TPA metagenomics assembly of the A metagenome-wide association study of gut microbiota in type 2... | reverse complement strand
TTCTCTCGGGGGTTCAAGGGGGATACTCTCTTTCGAGAAAGAGAGTATCCCCCTTACTGCGCACCCTGCGGCACGCAGGGAACAAAGTGCAGAGCACCGCGCTGCCAAAAATCCCGCCTTTCAGCAAAGAAAAAAGAACGCCTCTTCCGAGGCGTTCTTCTTATTTTTGCGAAAGTAAAATTCACAGATACTTCTGCATGCCGTCGGTGGCGAGGGCGGGGTCGCCGGAGACGGAGATGGTGAACTTGACGCCGGTGGCGTTGCTGAAGCGCTCGAGCTCGTTCAGGAAATCGTCGGCCGCCTGGTTGCACTCGCCGCCGGTGATCTTGAACAGGTTGTCGATGAAGATGTGGGAAATATCATAATTGCCCGCGTACAGGCCGAACAGGAAGCCGCGCAGGGCCTCGTAGTTGGACAGGTCGTACTCGTAGGCAGAGATCAGACGAACGTGATAGTGCAGGTCAAAGGTCATGGTAGACTTTGCTTCGACGCAGACGACGCTGCCGTTATCCTCCTGCGCAGTGGTATTGATCATTTCGATCAGCTTCTTGGTCTTACCGGTGCCCTTTTCACCCATGATGAGTCTGACCATAGAAATCACTCCTTTCAATAGCTCCCCGCCTCTTTTGCGGGGGATGGTCTTTCTGATGGCATCAGCATAGCATAAATGAAACAAATTTGCAATGCTGAATGGAAAGTTTCAGGTTTATTCAAAAAATTCAGCGCAGGCGCTTACGCAGCTCCTCGCCCATTTCCTCGTATCCGGGCTTGCCGAGCAGCGCGAACATGTTCTTTTTATACGCCTCCACGCCCGGCTGGTCGAAGGGATTCACGCCGAGGAGGTATCCGCTCAGCCCGCAGGCGTATTCAAAGAAGTAAATGAGCTGGCCCATCGTGCGGGCGTTGTTCTCATCGAGGTTCAAAATGATGTTCGGCACGCCGCCCTCGACATGGGCGAGCAGCGTCCCGTCCATGGCCTGACGGTTGATGAAGTCCATCGTCTTTCCCGCAAGGAAGTTGAGCCCGTCGCCATTCGCTTCGTCAAAGGGGACGATCATCTGCTGCTCCGCGGGCGCAAAGCGCACGACGGTCTCCATCAGCATACGCTCGCCCTGCTGAATGTACTGGCCCATCGAGTGGAGGTCGGCGGTGAAGTCGACGCTCGCGGGGAAGAGGCCCTTTTCCTCCTTGCCCTCGCTCTCGCCGTAGAGCTGCTTCCACCACTCGGCCATGAAGCGGAACGCGGGCTCGAAGCACGCGAGAAGCTCCACCTTCTTGCCCTGACGGTAGAGCTCGTGACGCATGGCGGCGTACTGCCACGCGGGATTGCTGTAATCGTTTTTCGCGCAGAGCGTCATCATCTCCTGCGCGCCGCCCATCAGCTCATTTAGATCAACGCCGGCGACGGCGATGGGGAGAAGGCCCACGGCGGTGAGCACGCTGTAGCGTCCGCCGATGTTGTCGGGCACGACGAATTCCTCGTATCCCTCCTGATCGGCGAGGGACTTGAGCGCGCCTTTGTGCGCGTCGGTCGTGGCGTAGATGCGCTTCGCGGCTTCGGCCTTGCCGTATTTCTTTTCGAGCTTTTCGCGGAAGAAGCGGAACGCGACGGCGGGCTCGGTCGTCGTGCCGGACTTCGAGATGACGTTGACGGAGAAATCGTCGTCGCCGATGAGCTCCGTCACCTCGCGCAGCGCGTCGGAGGAGAGGCCGTTGCCGATAAAGTAGATGTTCGGCGTGGACTTCTTCTTTAAGTTATAGTTCGGGGAGCAGAGGCATTCGATGACGCCGCGCGCGCCGAGATAGCTGCCGCCGATGCCGATGACGACGAGCGCCTTGGAATCGCCTTGAATCTTCTTCGCCGCGGCGAGGATGCGCGCGTACTCATCCTTGTCATAGTCGCGCGGGAGCGTGACCCAGCCGGTGAAATCAGAGCCCTTTCCGCCGCCGTTTTGCAGCCAGCCCGCCGCGCGCTCGAGACGCGGGCGCAGCGCCGCTTCATACGGCAACGAGAGAAACGATACGGCATGGGATACGTCGATAGACAGCATAAAAATGGCCTCCTGCGATCAAAAATTCTTGCTTGCATTGTAGCACACGGCAAAAAAAGAAACAAGCGCAAAGCGGGGAAAAACGGGAGGCAAACACCGCGCTGCCGTCCAGAAACCGTGAAAACTGTGGAAAGCGGCAAAAAGATGGCTGCTTTATCGCTCCATCTTTGTAAAGTGCGTGTATTTACTGTCACACGTTATTGTGTTATCGTGTTACCACACTAAATCAAACGGCCGAGCGCCGGAACTTACAGGAGGAAGAAACGATGAAAAAATTCTTAGCCATGGCGCTTGCCGCCGTGATGGTACTGGCCCTTGCCGCCTGCGGCAGCAAGAACGACACCGCCGACGATACCGGTGATACGCAGGACGCGCAGGGCGGCGAGACGCAAAAGCTGATCGTCGGCTTTGATGCCGAGTTCCCGCCGTTCGGCTTCATCGCCGCCGACGGCACGTACGACGGCTTTGACCTTGCAATGGCCAAGGAGCTGTGCGCGCGCCTCGGCTGGGAGTACGAGGCCGTGGCCATCGACTGGAACAGCAAGGACGCCGAGCTTTCGAGCGGCACGATCAACTGCATCTGGAACGGCTTTACCTACACCGGCCGCGAAAATGACTACACGTTCTCCGACCCCTATGTGGATAACTCCATCGTGATGGTCGTGAAGGCCGACAGCGGCATTACCTCGCTCGCGGACCTCGCCGGTAAGAGCGTGATGGCGCAGGCCGCGTCCTCCGCGGTCGACGCGATCAACGAAAACGAGGACTTCAAGGCGTCGCTCAAGGAGGTCGTGGAGCTGGGCGACTACAACATGGGCTTTATGGACCTCGCCCAGGGCACGGTGGACGCCGTGGCCGCTGACCTCGGCGTTGCGCAGTATCAGATCGCGAACAACGACGGCGACTATGTCATCCTCGACGAGCCCCTCTCCACCGAGCAGTACGCCATCGGCTTCCTCAAGGGCAACACCGAGCTGCGCGACGCGGTGAACGCCGAGCTTCTCAAGATGGCCGAGGACGGCACCATGCTGGAGATCGCGCAGAAGTACGTCGATCAGGGTCTCGTGCTCGACAGCCTGTGCCTTATCAACAAGTAAAAACGTTTACCTCGGGCGACTGTAAAAACCAATTATAACTCATAGGCGCCCATCCTCTTCTCAGGGAGGGAGCGGGGGCGAAAGCCCCCGCTTTTTCCCGCTTATGACCGAATAAGGGAGAATCATTCCATGACTGTATCCACGATGCTTTCGCTATTATCCGAGGGCTTTGTCACATCGCTATTGATCTTTGCGCTGACGCTGCTATTCTCGATGCCGCTGGGCCTTGCGGTGATGTTTGGCCGCCGCAGCAGATTGACGCCGCTGCGCGGCTTCATCAAGGCGTATATCTCCATCATGCGCGGAACGCCGCTGATGCTGCAGCTGATGGTCGTCTTCTACGGGCCGAAGCTCCTGCTTGGCGTCACGGTGCCGGGCAACTGGCGCTTCACGGCGGTCATCGTCGCGTTCGTCATCAACTACGCGGCGTATTTTGCCGAGATCTACCGCGGCGGCATCGAGTCCATCCCGCGCGGGCAGTATGAGGCCGCGCAGGTGCTCGGCTACACCAAGGCACAGACATTTTTCAAGATCATCCTGCCGCAGATGGTCAAGCGCGTCATCCCCGCGGTGACGAACGAGGTCATCACGCTGGTGAAGGACACGTCGCTCGCGTCCGTCATCGGCACGGTGGAGATGTTCACGCGCGCCAAGCAGATCGTTGCCTCGCCGAATACGCCGGGCATGCTGGCGCTGGTGGCGGCGGGTGTCTTCTACTATGTCTTCAACTATGTGGTCGCCTTCGCCATGGAAAAATGGGAGCAGGCGCTGCGCTATTACCGCTAAAGGGAGGGGAGAGCAATGGCAGTTTTTGAAATGCGGAACGCCAGAAAGGCGTTCGGCGCGCTCGAGGTCTTAAAGGGCGTGTCGCTCAAGGTGGAAAAGGGCGAGGTCGTGTCGATCATCGGTCCCTCGGGCGGCGGCAAGTCGACGATGCTGCGCTGCGCGACGCTGCTTGAGACCATGGACTCCGGCACGCTCGCGTATGGCGAAAACGTCGCAGCGCGCGAGGAAAACGGCAAAAGCGTCTACGCCGGAAAAGCCGCGCTCGCGCAGGTGCGGCGGCAGTTCGGGCTGGTGTTCCAGCAGTTTGACCTCTTCCCGCACTACACAGTGCTGAAAAACGTCTGCGACGCGCCGATCTCGGTGCGAAAGCGCGATAGAGCCGAGGTCGAGGCCGAGGCGATGGCGCTGCTCGACAAAATGGGACTAAAAGGCAAGGAAAACGCCTACCCCTATCAGCTCTCGGGCGGGCAGCAGCAGCGCGTGGCCATCGCCCGCGCGCTCGCGATGAAGCCGGAAATTCTCTTTTTCGACGAGCCGACCTCCGCGCTCGATCCGCTTTTGACCGGCGAGGTGCTGCGCGTCATCCGCTCTCTTGCCGACGAGCACATGACGATGGTCATCGTGACGCACGAGATGCTCTTTGCCCGCGCCGTGAGCGACCGCGTCGTGTTTTTAGACGGCGGCGTCATCGTGGAGCAGGGCAGCCCCGAGCAGGTCTTCGAAAACCCGCAGCAGGAGCGGACGAGAGAGTTCTTGAAATCGTACCGCGAGACGAGCAGCGCTCAGGCGTAGTAATTCACAAGCAGGTCGACGACCGCGCCGTAGCTCTGTGTGCCGAGTTCATCGCCGTAGGATTTGATCATCTTATCATTGAGCGACTGGGTGACGGTGGCCGTGAGGCCCTTGTACTGCGCCCAGTAGGCGCTGTTGTAGCGCAGATCGAGCACGATCTCGTCGGGTAAGCTGTCGCGAATCTGCTGCCATGCGTCGGGGTCGACGCGGTACAGCGCGTTGCCGAGGTGAATGTAGCCGAGCATCCAGCCCGCATAGTTGTAGTTTGCGTCGTCGCAGCGCGTGCAGGCGAGGACCGCGAGGAAGTTGCTCTGCTGCTCGGACGTGATGCCGCGCTGATGCGAGAGCTCGTGCGCGCAGGTCGAGGCCAGCAGCATCGCGGGCGAGTCCATGTTCACGTTTGACTCGCCCGTGAACGGAAAGTAGAAGCCCGTGAAGTTCATCGCGCTCATGATCTTCGAAAAGAAAATGCCCTTGGGCTTCTGGTCCGGCATGTCGAGGAACGGAAATTCGTCGTACAGGCAGTCGTACACCGTGTCGGCGTAGTTAAGAATCTCCTGCCGGTCGGCGGTGAAGAGGCCGTTTTCGTCGCGCGCGATGTGCGTCGACGCCTCGGCGAGATGGTCCGCGAAATACTGCGTGACGCGCACTAAGTCTTCATACGTGACGGGCTCGGGCGAAAGGCCGCTTCTGTCGCAGAAGTCGTCCGCGTAATAGTTCGCGCCCCAGAGAAGCGAGAACGCGGCGCAGACCGTGAGAAACAAGTCGAGCACGAAGAGCGCGCAGCGGTACGCGGCGCGCCCTTTTTGGCGCGACTTTATAAGATAGCGTACCATCAGCACGAGCAGCACGACCGCCGTGACCGCCGCGAGCACGTACAGAAGCTCTGCGACCGAAAACGGCAGCGCCGCGCACGCGCGGCCTAAGAATTGCTCGAAGGGCAGCGTGAGCGAATAGACCCAGAAATTGACGGCCGCGCGGTTTCCGCGGATAAGATAGAAAAGCACAAGGACTGCGCCGCAGGCGAAAAGCCAGCGGTGCAGTCCTTTGTTGTCATGGTACAGGGTTTTCATGGGGAGATCAGTCCTTTTTTTCATCCGGAGAGGTGAGCGGCGCGGGGGCGAACATCGCGTCGTCCGTCACGCCCTTTTTCGTGAGGCTGCGGTTCGTGAACCAGTTCACAAGCGAGCTGATGCACGCGAAGATCGGAACGCCGAGGAACATGCCGAGCACCCCGCCGAAGCCGCCGCCGACCACGATGGCCACGATGACCCAGAAGCTCGAAATGCCGGTGGATTTGCCGAGGATCTTCGGCCCCAGAATATTGCCGTCAAACTGCTGCAATGCGATGATGAAGAGAATGAAATAAAGGCACTGCTTGGGGCTGACGAGCAGGATGAGGAATGCGCTCGGAATGGCGCCGAGAAACGGGCCGAAGATCGGAATGATGTTCGTCACGCCCACGAACACCGAAATAATTGGCGTATACGGGAACTTGAAGATCGAGCAGCAGATGAAGCAGAGGATGCCGATGATGAGCGAGTCGAGGAGCTTTCCGCGCACGAAGCCGCTGAAGATACGGTCAGCCTCGGCCACGGCGCGCAGCGTGCGGCGGTACGGCGTTTCGGGCAGAATGGCGTAGAGGATCTTCTTCGACTGCTTGGCAAAGCTCTCCTTGCGCGCGAGCAGATAGACCGAGATCATCATGCCGATGAGAAGGTTCTTGAGGAAGATGACGACGCTCCAGATGCCGCCGGTCACGGCGACGATCGCGACCTGCGCCTGCGGGATGACCGTGTCGGTGACCCACTTGACGAGCTTATCGTAGTAGCCGTTGAGTGCGGAGAGCAGCTGGTCGGAGTAGATGTCGTCGGAGAAGATCGTCTGATTCTCCACAAGGCTGTTGACCCAGTTGTAGACGGTTTTATAATAGCTTTCAAAGTTGTCGGCCAGTGTCTTCGTGCTGTCGACCAGCTCGGGGATGAGGATGCTGAACATCAGGTAGATGAGGGCGATGACGCAGATCCACGTGACGAGGATGCTCAGCCCCCGGACGAGCGAGGACTTGACCTTCGGCAGCCCCTCTTGGATATACCGGTCGAAAAAGTCGACGATGGGGGCGAGAAGGTACGCGAACACAAGGCCGTAGATGACCGGCGAGAGCACGCTCATCAGCTTGTCGAAAAAGTCCAGCAGCACGCGGGACTGGAAAAACGTGTCGTAAAACATCAGCACCGCGCAGGCCGAGACGATCAGCGTTACGCCGAGGTGAAGATAGGTTTTGTTCTGCTTCATGGGCTCCCCCTTTTTTTGGGCAAAATGCGTTAAATGACTGCTAAAAAGATACCAAAAACAGCTTACTATTTTTTGCTGGGAATTGCAACCGCTCATTTCGTGTGTTATGATAATCTTTACTCTCTGTTAATGAAGATGAACAGAACTTGACTTTTTTGGCAGAGGGTGATTTTGACCGACAGGGCGCAGGGTGCTTTGCCGGTCTGATGCTGTGAAGAGCAAACGAGGAGGAACCCATGGACGACAAAAAGCTGCTCTTTATCGTCAATCCCCGCGCGGGAAAGACCAAATCCCTCGCGCCGCTGTTTGACGCCGCCGCGATCTATTCCGAGGCGGGTTATCTCGTCTCCGTGCGCAAGACCACGCACCGCGGAGAAGCGACGGAGCTCGCCGAATCGCTCGGGCCGGAATTCGACGTCGTCGTCTGCCACGGCGGCGACGGCACGCTCAACGAAACGGTGAACGGTGTGATGCGCATTCCGCGAGAATACCGCCCGCTCGTGAGCTATCTGCCCGGCGGCAGCACGAACGACTTTGCCGCGAGCCTGAACATCTCGTCGAACCCCGCCGAGGCGGCGGCCTCCGCCATGCGTATGAAGCCGAGATCTCTCGATGTGGGCAAATTCGGCGAGCGGAACTTCGTCTATGTCGCGTCGTTCGGCGCGTTCACAAAAACGACCTACACCGTCCAGCAGGATATCAAGAATATGTTCGGGCACTTTGCCTACTTACTCGAGGGCGTCAAGAATCTCGACACGCTCTGCCCGTACCGCATGAAGATCACGGCGGACGGCGAGGTCTTCGATGGGGAATACCTCTTCGGTGCGATCAGCAATTCGACGTCGATCGCGGGGCTGATGAAGCTCTCGCCCGACGAGGTGTCGTTCGACGACGGCAAGTTCGAGCTGCTGCTCGTGCCCGTGCCGAGAACGCCGGCTGCGATGCAGGCGCTCATTTTAGCGCTCATCAACAAGGACTACTACGACTCCGAGGGGCTCATCTTCCGCCACGTCAAGCACGTGACGGCGGAGACGGCCGAGGACATTCCCTGGACGCTCGACGGCGAGTACGACCCCGGCGCGCCGCTCGTGGAGATCGGGATCGAAGATAATGGGGTCACGATGCTATTATAACTTCAAAAAAGAGAGGCTGGCCTATAGCCACCCTCGCATAAGGGCAACATTTAAAAGAATCGTTTAGAGCAAGGCAAAAGCACAAGCGGCGCACCAGATTTGGTGCGCCGCTTGTGCTTTTATTTAGGAGCAGCAACCGATATGTGTATTTCTGAAATTTTGCCCAATATCAGTGCTCATACCGGGTCCAGTCGGGGTTTTTGTTCATGCCGGTCCAGGTCTCGTAGTTTCCGGCCTTGTACTGGAACGCGTGGGAGTTGGTGGCCTCCTGGACCGCCAGGTAGAACCAGTCGCCGGGGTTGCAGTCCGGCCAGGTGTTCATGCCTGCCGGCAGGTCGCTGTTCTCCTCGGGGATGCGGTTCAGCACCCGGTTGATCATGGTCATAGCCTGGGCACGGGTGATGTAGGCATCCGGGCGGAAGGTGCCGTCCTCGAAGCCCTTGATCCAGCCCAGCCCGGCAACTCGCCGGATATACTCCTCGGCCCAGTGTCCGCTGATGTTGGAGAAGGTCTGGGTGGTGCCGCCGGCACCGGTATCAAACCGGGCGCAAATGGCGGCAAACTGAGCCCGCGTGATGGGGGCCTCGGGATCAAAGGTAGTACCGCTATGACCCTGCACGATGCCCAGACCCGTCATGGTGGAGATGGCGGTATTTGCCCTGTTCGGCTTTCATTTTCTCATAAAGGCGAGCATTGTAATCTGTTACGCTCATAGCGAACACCTTCTTCAAAATAGAAATAGCCGCCTGATTTTTTTGAAAACCAAGCGGCTATGTATGTGGTTTATTCTGCTGTTAAAACAAGACGCAGGGTGCAGATCGGCGGGATCAGTTCATATCGTTATTATCCTTAATGCCTTCGTTCATTTTCTTGATCTTCCTTTTCCACACAGAATACTGAGTTACCCAAGCAGCGAGGAAGATCGCTACGAATATGCCTACATAAGACAGAATTCCAGCGGTCGAATGGGGCATCCAGTTGGCAAAATAAGAGATGGGGAACATAATCACGCAAGCAATTGCGAAGTAAATCCCGCTTTGCTTTGCAAGACTCCACGAATCGATCTCCCAAATAACCGAAGCCATTGCAAAGCCTGTGCCCATTATTCCGCTCAGGCCGGTTTGAATGAGAACCGCATTTAGTTCGCTCCCTGTTTTATTCACAAGCTCCGGAGTGACCGGATAGAAGAAGCCATCCCCAATGCAGATTGAGATAATCACCGTAATGACATATCCGATTGCAATGCCAACAGGGAAACCAATTACACCTCGTCCAATCAGTTTTTTTTTCATTTCTGCCACCTCACATTCCTAACAGTTGTTTGATTTTGGCGACGGATCGCCGTGAAACATAAGTAACCGTACCGTTTGAAAGCGTGATGCAAATTGTCCCGACAAAGCTCAAATCAAAGCTCTTGACCTTTCTCAGATTGATAATATCCGAGTTTGATATTCGGACAAAAGTCTTGCTGTCAAGCCGTTGTTCCGCCTCGTATAGCCTCAGGCGGAGCGCATACTCGCCGTGATTTGTCTCGGCAAACACCTTACCTGATTCAGCAAAAACACGGTAGATTTCAGACGGTTCCAGAACCTCGACCACATCCTCCCTGAATCCGGCAATGACCTGCGGTTGCTCGTCTGACAGTCTTTTTATGATTGCATTGACTTCATCGGTCATTTTGTCCGTCATCACGATGATTTTTGGCTCTTTGCATTTTTCGTCTATCTTGATTTCAATTTGCATCGCTTCACCTCCTCGCTACGGTTACAGTATAGGAAAATCAAGAACCGATTTCTACCGATTCTCGATAGGTGGTTGTTTTAAGAACACAGGTGGTAATTTTTACGGGAATCTCATACCGGTCTGTATGGGCGGCTGATAAGTATCTGCGGTATGGGGTTACTCCCATACCGCAGACGGATCATCCTTATAGTCAGTTCGACAAACTGGAATCTGTCGTATTAGAGATACCAAACCAATCCATTTTCTGTTGCCTGAATCATTGCCCCCTTCGGTACCTTTCGCAATATGATTAAAACATCCATATAATCGGGTGCTGGAGAAATTAGTCCCATAAACGAAGGAACTACACATATTGTCATCAACCACTTCATTGAAATCGGGCAGACCACGAAAACAGCAAGAAAGATTATCCCCGGAATCAAAGGTGCCAATGACATCATTATATATCGTCCTCTGCTAAGTGCTGCTGAGGATGCAGCATATGCTCTCAACTGTTTTAGAGATACTCCTATATAAACTTTTGCCCCCTTTGGATAACTTATAGCATGAAGAAATTCATGTAACGGCATCGCAACAAAAAAGCCAATAATAAATGACAGCGGCATAAGCCATAAATTAAATATAAATTCATCTGATTGCGCCTTTTTTGTAAAAATTGCAACAAAGCATACAATACAAGGGATAATCATGTATGGAATTGATGCTTTAATTATGTCATCTGGTCTGTCAATTAGAACTGCATTTTCAGGAATGCTTTTTTCTTCAATCTCTCTGTCCCACGGCTGATTACCGTCCCAAACGTTTTCCCAGTTTTTATTGCCATCCCATATTATCTGCGCCATTTTAATATCCTCCACAAATTCCGATTTGTCATTCTGATTTAAGCATATTATACGACGATATTGCGACTTTTTCTACCGTCAAGTTCCCAGTATGTATCTGCGGTATGGGGATGCTCCCATACCGCAGACGGATCATCCTTCCGGCTCATTTTTGCGCTTTGTACTTCTCTGAACCGGAATGGAGAGCAGCTCTCTTGTACGCTCTCCAAGCTGTTTTTCAATGGCTGTCAGCCGCTGCTCCGGCAAATTGAGGGACGGATGACGGGTGAACTTGAAGTCCACCATTCGCCGCAGCTGCGCTTTCTGCTTTGCACCCATTACCTCTTTACATACATCCTCATAGGAAATGCGGTAGGGATTGGAACGGGTCTTTGCATATAAGGGTCATCCTTCGTGCCGCTGCGTGTCGCAGCGGCAGCAAAGGCCACGTTCGGGAGCAACTCCACCGCCATGGCGAGGCAGAACAGAAAAAAAGAACAGACTTAGCCTGTCTAATTGTTATGAAAGAATTGATCACTTTTCAAGTCTGCTTTTGGGCGAAATAGCCTGGATTTGCGGGCTTTTCACTTCTTGTCGGCACATCCTTTAAAAGCGGACACGCAGGATCATTCAAAACCTGAAAATTGGATGCTTTAGGTGCCTGCAAATGGATACGCACGGATTATTTAATATACCAAAGAACGGTACTCAGTGCAATGGATATTACATAAAATTTTCGCGGAACGGGTGATTGACGGGCGCGGTGCTTGACAAGGCGGCGAGGGTTGATATATCCTTTACTGATAATAAAAACAGGGGCGGTGCGCGGTACAGGGCTGCGCTTGGGCTCCTGATGGGTGTAGAAAGGACACGGCAGATGATGAAGATCGGCTTTATCGGCACAGGAAATATGGGCGGCGCGCTGGCGAGTGCGGCGGCCAGAAGCGGCGAGGTGGAGGTGCTGCTCGCCAACCGCACGAAGGCAAAGGCGGAGACGCTCGCAGAGCGCATCGGGGCCGTTGTGAGCAGTAACGAGATCATCGCGCGCGAGGCGGACCACATCTTCCTCGGCGTGAAGCCACAGATGATCGTGGACGTGCTCAAGGG
>ERZ791884.2120-NODE-2120-length-11832-cov-3.954742_pt1 | contig 11832 bp, 8 predicted proteins | sample MGYA00509941_ERZ791884 | MGnify/ENA primary metagenome ERZ791884 (study PRJEB30046, sample SAMN00792095) | human gut metagenome | study: EMG produced TPA metagenomics assembly of the A metagenome-wide association study of gut microbiota in type 2... | reverse complement strand
AACCCACATGCATTCCGACAGCATGGGAATCAACATTGATACCAATCTGCCAGAACAGAGGACTGTCGGCACTGGCACCGGCCATGCCAAGGATCTGTCCGTCTTTTGCTGCGGCAATACCCAGAACATCCGGGGCATAGGGATCGAAGGCAAATGCCTCATCAAAGCGGTTGTCTTCCCGGAACTGCAGAATGGCATTTTGGTCATACCGAATCAAATCGAAGGCGAGAGCATCAGACGCATCTGGCAAAGAAATGCCAGAGGAAGGCATGACATCGGCTTCCGGCAGAAAAAAAGGATGCGCCTGCGCAACACGGAGGTGGAACGGCAACAGCAGTTCTTCTATTTCCCGAAGTCTTTTCGCATCGAAGAACCATTCACCGGTTACATCGGCATAACGCTTTCTACATTCTGCAACAATTTCTTCGGAACCGGTAAATAATAATTTCCCATTGACGACAGCAATTTTCAAGCCACGGATCAAAGCCTCCTGAAAGCGGCGGCGTCCTTCCTGTGGAGCATAAATTGAAAAATGGTTCTCCGAATCAGCAACATCTGCGGGACTACAGCAGTAATCCAGTGCCAGTTGACGAGACAATTCTTCTCCATACATAAATGTCGGAACTCCTTTCACAATGGACCGCATCGGACGGTTTGAATGCTCGAAAAAGCATTTCACGCAAAGGTTCAGAATGTCTGTGGCTCCCAACCCTTCATCACCCGTTCCACGGTATACTCCGCAGCTTCCGCATCCGTCAGTTGGTGGGAGAAGTCGGCGCGGGTGGCAGGGGAGGCACCCGCGCCGTAGGAGTTGTATTCTCCGTAGTAGAAGTGGTCGTGGGGCTTTTTCCAGTCCTGCCAGCCGGCGGGGTGGATATGTGCACCCAGTTCACAGTGCAGGAACACTGTCTTTGCCCATTCTCTCCAGGGACGTCCCAGATAGATGGAATTGGGCGGGCAGTCGCTCTCTAATTTGCATTCATGGAACACGTAGCCGTAGGGCTCTTCCTGCGGGGTGGAGGCAGCAGTCACATAGCCGTAGATTACTTCAGACTCCGGACTTTCCGGTGGAATCCGGTCTCCGGGCAGCTTGGAGAAGATCGTGCAATGCTCAAACCAGGCAATTCCACTGCCGAAGATGAAATCCACATCACCCTGGATAAAGCAATTTTCATAATAATGGCGTCCTATGGTCCGGGGCTTGAATTCTCCGGGACCCTTGAATCCGCCGGGCTGAGCCTCTTTTAATGGCAGGGGGGCATCGAAGATCGTATCCTGACTGCCTAAGAACCGGCAGTTATAAAAGGCATTGCGGTCACCGTCCACATAGACGGCCAGTGCCTGCCCTACGGTGTGGCCGTAGCCGGAATCGTTCTGGAAAGTCAGGTTTCTGGCGGTAAAGTCATGAGTGTCGATCCGGACGGAAGCAGTACGGAAGGTACCTCGCTTATCCCCCTCCGGCATGAGATCGAAGGCAGCATCTCCATAGACAAGGATCGTCTCGTCACCGCCGGTACCCTCAAAAGTAATATTCGGACGGGTGATTACCAGCTTTTCCCGATAAATTCCTTTACCGATATGCAGGATCACCGGCGGCAGCTCTGAAACGGGAGCCGGGAACTGCTTTCCGGATTCTGAGGCAGGAACATCCGGCAGGGAAGCCAATGCTTCTCCGATGGTGGCAAAAGAAGTGCCCGGAATTGTATTTCCGGACATATTTACATACAAATGAATTGTGTCTGACATAAATAGAATACCTATACCTTTCCGTACCTCCGCATTTTCAAGCCCATTTCTCCGCTTTGCTTCGATCCGTGCTAAACATGTGCCACTGGCACATAATATATGCTTTAGTGCTTTGTATTATAGTACAATGTGAGGTACAAAATTGTGCGTAAAAAATAATTTTCAAATGATAACTTACAACAGCTTTTCAATTTTCAGATCCGGCTGGTCTGCCAGATTGATATATTCCTCGCCGTACTGTACTACAGGGCGGGACAATTTTTCCTTATTGATGTAAATGATTGTGACTTTTCGTCCATCGTTCAACAGACAACGGTTTTGCAGGCAGGAATTTACCACGTTTTCCAGGAAAGGAAGCAGAATGGAAACATCGTATTTCTGGAAGCCTTCCGTTTCGAACATTTCAATCACACAGAACGGACACAAAGGTCCTCTGTAACAGCGGGCTGCCGTCATGGCATCGTAGACATCCGCAATGGCTACCATCCGTGCATAAGGATCGATCTGGTTCCCTTTTAATTTCGAGGGGTAACCGCTGCCGTCACTACGTTCGTGGTGCATCAGAGCTGCATTTTTCACATGCACGTCCACATCCTGAGACTGCAGTAATTCATATCCCAGAGCAGGATGTTTTTTTACCGTGGCAAACTCTTCCTCGGACAGTCTGCCGGGCTTGGCGATGATGGAATAGGGAATCAGCATTTTGCCGATGTCATGGAACAGACCGCAGGCAGTAGCCAGTTCCACGTCTTCTTTCGGAAGCTTCAGCCATCCCGCCAGAATATTACAGATCAGTGCCACATTCAGACTGTGGGTATAGGTGGAATCATCGTATTCCCGCATATTTTGAAGCATATCCAGAATACTGATGCTGCCGGAATGATTCGAAACAATGGAAAGTGTGTTTTTCAGCAGAGTTTTCACATCCAGGGCTGTATTCTTCTGAACGACCAGATTCATATTTTCCCGGAAAAGTTCGACTTCATTCTCAAAATCTTCTTTAAACAGATGAAATTCCGGAGAACTTTTGATCCGTTCATAGTGGGAGGATTCCGTTTCAGAAAGATCCGATGCCGGGAGTACATCTTCGGCGAAGATTGTGAGAATACCGTACAGATCCAGCTTCGTGATGAGCTTGTCCGTGAGAACCGTGCCCTTCGGAATCAGAAGTTCATGATCCAGATTGTAGACATCTTCTGCAACAATCATTCCGGGAATCAATTGTGTGATGGATAATCTCTTCATAGACCGTAATCCTTGTGCCTTTCGGTAACCTGAAAATCATCAGGTGCTTTCGTAAATCCTACTTATTTCAATTATAATAATTTTTCCCCGGAATGTCAATTTTCCGGGACAGAATAGATGAAGAGAGCTGTTCATAAAATTTTTACAGTCTTTTCACGGCAACGGGCGCATTGAAAGGTTGAAACATAGAGGAAAATCTGCTACAATAACCTTTGAATTATGCGAAGACCCATGGACATTTTATTGTCAAAAGGGTGCGGAAACGAGGAAAAAATGAGCGTTATTGAGAAGATATTTGGCACGCACAGTTCCAGAGAACTGAAGCGTATTGAACCTCTGGTGGACAAGATCGAGGCACTCCGCCCTACAATGCAGGCACTTTCCGATGAGGAGCTGCGGGGGAAGACCGAAGAGTACAAGAAGCGTCTCACCGAGGGAGAGACTCTGGACGATCTGCTTCCGGAGGCTTATGCAACCGTAAGAGAGGCTGCAAAGCGTGTTCTGAACATGGAACACTACAGAGTACAGCTGATTGGTGGTATCATCCTGCATCAGGGACGTATCGCAGAGATGCGTACCGGTGAAGGTAAGACTTTGGTGTCTACCCTTCCCGCTTATCTGAATGCTTTGGAAGGCAAGGGTGTCCATGTTGTTACCGTTAATGACTATCTGGCGAAGCGTGATGCGGAGTGGATGGGTCAGGTACATGAGTTCCTGGGACTGAAGGTCGGCGTGGTACTGAACAGCATGACCTCCGAGGAGAGACAGGAAGCTTACAAGTGTGATATCACTTATGTTACCAACAACGAACTGGGATTTGATTATCTGCGTGATAATATGGTTATTTACAAGGAACAGCTGGTTCTGCGTGGATTGCATTATGCCATCATCGATGAGGTGGACTCTGTACTGATCGATGAAGCGAGAACTCCTCTGATCATTTCCGGACAGAGCGGCAAGTCTACCGCTTTATATGAAATGTGTGATCTGCTGGCACGTCAGATGAAGCGCGGTGATGATGTACAGGAACTGACCAAGATGGACGCCATTATGGGTGTGGTACAGGAAGAGACCGGAGACTTCGTAGTCAACGAGAAGGATAAGATCATTAACCTGACCGCAGCAGGTATGGAGAAGGTTGAGAGATTCTTCCACATTGATAACTTCGCTGATCCCGAGAACCTGGAGATCCAGCACAACATCATTCTGGCATTACGTGCCCATAATCTGATGTTCCGTGATAAGGATTACGTGGTAAAGGATGACCAGGTACTGATTGTCGATGAATTTACCGGACGTATCATGCCGGGACGCCGTTACTCCGACGGTCTGCATCAGGCAATCGAGGCAAAAGAGCATGTAAAGGTGAAGAGAGAAAGTAAGACGCTGGCATCCATTACCTTCCAGAATTTCTTTAACTTATTCGATAAAAAGTGTGGTATGACCGGTACGGCTCTCACTGAGGAGACCGAGTTCCGTGAGATCTACGGCATGGATGTTGTTGTGATCCCTACGAACCGTCCCGTTATCCGTAAGGATCTGCAGGATGCTGTATACAAGACGAAGAGAGAGAAGCTGAACGCTATCGTGAATGCGGTAGAGGAAGCACATGCCACAGGACAGCCTGTACTGGTAGGTACGATCACGATCGAAGCCAGTGAGGAGCTGAGCAGAATGCTGACCAAGCGCGGCATCCAGCACAAGGTACTGAATGCAAAATTCCATGAACTGGAAGCAGAGATCGTAGCCGATGCCGGTGTACACGGTGCGGTAACCATCGCTACCAACATGGCAGGCCGTGGTACGGATATCAAGCTGGATGATGAAGCGAGAGCCGGCGGACTGAAGATCATCGGTACAGAGCGTCATGAGTCCAGACGTATTGATAATCAGCTGCGTGGCCGTTCCGGACGTCAGGGAGATCCCGGTGAGTCCAAGTTCTACATCTCTCTGGAGGACGATCTGATGAGACTGTTCGGTTCCGAGCGCCTGATCAGTATGTTCAATACCTTAGGTATCCCTGAGGGACAGGAGATCGAGCACAAGGCATTGACGAATGCCATCGAATCCGCACAGAAAAAGATCGAGAGCAACAACTACGGTATCCGTAAGAATCTGTTAGAGTATGACCGTGTCATGAGTGAACAGAGAGAGATCATCTACGAGGAGCGTCTGCGGGTACTGAACGGCGAGAGCATGCGCGATGTGATCTACAAGATGATCACCGATATTACAGAGAACTGTGTAGATATCTGTATCAATGACGACGCAGATATCTCCGACTGGGATTTCAATGAGTTAAATACCCTGCTCATTCCTACGATCCCGTTACAGCCTCTGACACCGGAGCGTGTGAAGAAGCCCAAGAAGAACAGCTTAAAGCAGCAGTTAAAGGAAGAAGCTGTGAAGCTGTACGAAGCAAAAGAAGCCGAGTTCCCCGAACCCGAAGCCATCCGTGAGCTGGAGCGTGTGGTTCTGCTGAAGGTCATCGACCGTAAGTGGATGGATCACATCGACGACATGGAGCAGCTGCGTCAGGGCGTGGGCTTACAGGCATATGGTCAGAGAGATCCTCTGGTAGAGTACAAGATGAGCGGTTACGAGATGTTCGATGAGATGACTCAGAACATCCGAGAAGAGACTGTGAGACTTCTGTTCCATATCAAGATCGAACAGAAGGTAGAGCGTGAGCAGCAGGCGAAGATCACCGGAACGAACAAGGATGATTCCTTGCCGAAGGGACCTGTAAAGCGTGAAAATGCAAAGGTGTACCCGAACGATCCCTGCCCCTGCGGAAGCGGTAAAAAATACAAGAACTGCTGCGGACGGAAAGCGTGATGCTTTCTGACAACAGTCGGAAGATAGTGCGGCAGCACGGAACAATCCTATCCAAGGTCTTTCACCCACCTATGAGCAAGCTCATGTGGGCTTAGACCTTTTGATCCTGGCATCATTAAAATAATAGAATAAGAAAGTGGGTGACGTTAAGTGGTTGAATTAGATCAGATGAAGACAGAAATCCTGTCCTACGAAACACCTTTAGCGGAAGTGAGGGATTCACTTTGACCTTGCTAACAAGGCAAAGCGGATCGAAGAAATGGAACGTGAGATGGAGGCTCCCGGATTCTGGGATGACCCGGAGCGTTCCAATCAGAAAATGAAAGAACTGAAGAACCTGAAGGATACTGTGGGAGAGTGCGACAAGCTTTCGACACAGTTCGATGACATCCTGACCTTGATCGATATGGGATATGAGGAAAACGATGCGTCTCTGATCCCTGAGATCCGTGAGGAGCTGGATGAATTCATCAGGGAATTCGACGAACTCAGGATCGGTACATTATTATCCGGAGAATATGACAAAAACAATGCGATCTTAAAGCTCAATGCCGGTGCCGGAGGTACCGAGAGCTGTGACTGGTGCGGCATGCTGTATCGTATGTATACCCGCTGGGCGGAGCGCAAGGGCTTTGCCATCGAAGTACTGGACTATCTGGATGGTGACGAAGCAGGTATCAAGTCAGTGACTTTTCAGGTCAACGGCCTGAATGCCTACGGCTACCTGAAATCCGAGAAGGGAGTACACCGTCTGGTGCGTATTTCCCCTTTCAATGCTCAGGGAAAACGTCAGACTTCCTTTGTATCGCTGGATGTTATGCCGGATATCGAGGGCGATCTGGATGTGGATATTGATGAGAAGGATCTGCGCATCGACACCTACCGAAGCAGCGGTGCCGGTGGCCAGCATATCAACAAGACCTCCTCTGCCATTCGTATCACCCATATTCCTACGGGAACCGTGGTACAATGTCAGAATGAGCGAAGCCAGTTCCAGAACAAGGATAAGGCAATGCAGATGCTGAAAGCCAAGCTGTATCTGTTAAAGCAGGAAGCAAATGCCGAGAAGCTGTCTGATATCCGCGGTGAGGTCAAGGAGATTGGCTGGGGTAACCAGATCCGCTCCTATGTATTACAGCCTTACACACTGGTCAAGGATCATCGTACCGATGTGGAGACCGGTAATGTGGACGCAGTACTGGACGGCGGACTGGATATCTTCATCAATGGCTATCTGAAATGGATCAGCGTGCAGGGAGATAAGAAGAACACAGAGAATTAACAAATTCAAGTTTGTAAATGACACATTCCAGAAGGAGTGAAAGCTTTCTGGAATGTGATTTTTTATAAGGGAGAAAATTACATATGAGAAACGAAAACAAAGAGACAAACCAGGGCAAAAAAGCGATAGGAGAGTCCATGGGCAGCAGAATTGTGCTTGCCCTGATCGTTGTGGCTGTGATAGTTACGGCGGCAAAAGTGATCCCTTTGGTCCGGAATCGGGTACAGACTTCCCAATATCCGGTGATCGAGCTGGCAGATCTGCAGGGAATGGAACTGGAGAGCTTAAGTGATGGAAAGTTCAGTTTCAGCTATCCGGCAGAAGACTGGGAAGTGTGGGAGCAGGTGACGACGGATTATCACCCGCTTACGATCTTCTATAAAGGGACAGCGGATGACGGCTCCACAAGTATCTCGGTGGCGGAGAATGACACCGTGGTCACACAGTTGAAACCGGAACTTCTGCAGGTAATGTTGGATGGCTTAAAAGAACAGGCTCCTTATATGGTGATAAAGGAAAGTGAAATGCGCAGTATGGAAGGTACACCGGTGTTCTATCTGGAGGACAATATGTCACTGACCCAGGAAGGACTGGATATGATGGTAGATACCGGCGCGTGGACAGAGGAAACGATAGAAGCCATGGGCGGCCGTGAGGCACTTTTAAGTAACAATATTGCTTCGGACCAGATTCAGATCTATCAGTTGAAAAATGGAAAAATTTATGTGTATACCGGAAATTATACGGATGATGCGCAGAAAGATATGGTACTGGACACCATCACGGTGATAGCACAGACAATAAAGAGCACAGGCAATTAATGCCTGTGCTCGTTCTGCATCAGATCCAGAAAATATAAGGTCTGGGTCATGTTCATATATGGCACCAGCCACAGAGTTCCGATACCGAAGCTCAGCAAACACAGAAATCCCAGCGGCAGGAAACTCATTTGTAAGCAGAACAGCTCCCATTTATGTCCTTTCATAATACGGAAGCTTAATTTCATCAGCTCCATAGCGCTATACTGGGGAAAATCCAACAGTAAATAGTAAGCCTGGGATAAACCAAGGGATAACGGAATATAGATACACATACCGATGACCATAAGCACAATGCACAGGATTGCCATAGTTATGGCGTCGAAGCCTTTCCCTGACCGCAGGAGAAAATAGCAGATATCAAACGGAAGTGTACATGCCGTATTCAGCAGGATCAGTACTGCGGAGATCCCGAGCGATTTTTTGAATAAGTATTTGAAGCCGTAGAACAGATTGGCAGTTACAGCAGGTCTGCTGCAGGCAGTATTCAGATAAAATAATGTGATGCCGGTCTGAAATACTCCGGTGAAAATCGACAATAAAGTCGTACAGGCTGTCAAAAGCAGATATTCCGCCAGAGATGTCTCTGCGCTTCCCCCCATAAGTGTCCGTACGGTAAGGATCATAGTGAAGAGCATGCTGACGGCAAAGGTGAGGGAAAATACGATCAGACTCCGGCAGATGGACAGAAGGATGGCATTGCCGTAATGCCCTGCCATCTGATCTCTGGCTTTTTCTTTAAGTTGGGCTCTGGATGTATATTGTGTCATAGAAATCCTCTTTTCTTTTAATTATTTCGTTCTATTGGTTATTCCGGCTGCTCCGGGTTTTGATTTCGTAAACGCAGAATGCATCGGAAAACATAGGCATGTCTTACAGGTAAGATTGCCAGAATTCTTCCATATCGACACCGTACATCTGCTGGTACATCTGATCTAGCATATTCATATAAGAAGGATCTGTGAATACCGTGACAATGCTGCTGATCGTGATGAAGATACCGAGTGCCAGTCCCACACAGGACAGCCAGATCCCGGCAACACACATATTGTTCATGCGTTGCCCTCTTTTCCGGGTGAGCAATGCAAAGAGAATGCCCAGAGCACCGGTGGGAATGGACAGCAGTCCTGTGCAGCATAATACTAGGGAACAGATGCCGCAGACCATAGAAGCGATCGATAACCCCCTGTATTTCGGATCGATCTGCGGTATATTTTGATTCATTTCGTTATTCTGATTCTGATAATAATCCATAGAAAGCCTCATTTCCGGGCGGCATGTGGTGAATTTGTCTGCCGCGCTTATATTAAGTACTGTACCATTTTTTCTTGTAATAAGCAAATGAAATAAAAATGAAAAGATTGAGAAAACTTCCGATTTCCAGTATAATAGATCCATGCGGAAAACAAAATGACAATATGTCATCAGGAGGAACTATGGATATTATACAGAAAATCAAAGAAGAACTTCAGGTAGAAAAATGGCAGGTGGAAGCTGCGGTGAAGCTGATCGATGAGGGAAATACCATCCCTTTCATCTCCCGTTACCGTAAGGAGGTCACCGGATCTCTGAACGACGAGCAGCTGCGTAATCTCGATGAGAGACTGACCTATCTGAGAAGTCTGGAAGATAAAAAGGAGCAGGTGCTGAAGAGCATCGAGGAACAGGGAAAACTTACCGATGAGTTAAAGGAGAAGATCCTGGCAGCCCAGACGCTGGTAGTGGTAGAGGATCTGTACCGCCCCTATCGTCCCAAGAGAAAGACCCGTGCCAGTATTGCAAAGGAGAAGGGTCTGGAACCTCTGGCAGAATATATTCTGTGCCAGGAGGCAACAGAACCGGTGCTTAACGAGGCAGCAAAGTATGTTTCCGAAGAAAAAGAAGTAAAGACTCCGGAGGAAGCATTGCAGGGAGCACAGGATATTATTGCCGAGATGATCTCCGACGATGCGGATCATCGTCTTTACATCCGCAATATTACCGTAGAGGAAGGCATTGTGACCGGTACGGCGAAGGATGAGAAGGCCCAGAGTGTCTACGAGATGTATTACAATTTCGAAGAGCCTGTGAAGAAGATCGCAGGTCACAGAGTATTGGCATTGAACCGTGGAGAGGCAGAAAAAGTACTGACTGTTAAAGTCAATGCACCGGAGGAACGTATTCTGCGTTATCTGGAGAAAAAGCTGATCACGAAGGAAAATGAATATACTACACCGGTAATCTGTGCCGCAGTGGAAGACAGCTACGATCGTTTAATAGCACCCGCTATTGAAAGAGAGATCCGTAACGATCTGACAGAAAAGGCAGAGGACGGAGCTATCAATGTCTTCGGTAAAAACTTAGAGCAGCTGTTGCTGCAGCCTCCTATCGCAGGCAAAGTGGTCTTAGGCTGGGATCCGGCATTCCGTACCGGATGTAAGCTGGCGGTAGTGGATGCTACCGGAAAAGTGCTGGATACGAAAGTGATCTTCCCTACAGCACCGCAGAATAAGGTGGAGGAGTCCAAAGCTGAACTGAAGAAACTGATCAAAAAATATAATGTGGATTTAATTTCCGTAGGAAACGGTACAGCCTCCAGAGAGTCCGAGCAGGTAATCGTAGAACTGTTGAAGGAACTGGATCGTCCGGTACAGTATGTGATCGTCAACGAGGCAGGTGCTTCCGTATACTCCGCAAGTAAGCTGGCGACAGAAGAATTTCCTAATTTTGACGTGGGACAGAGAAGTGCTGCATCCATCGCCAGAAGATTACAGGATCCCCTGGCAGAACTGGTGAAGATCGATCCCAAGTCCATCGGTGTCGGCCAGTATCAGCACGACATGAACCAGAAGAAATTAAGCGATGCCTTAAGCGGCGTGGTGGAGGACAGTGTAAACAAGGTCGGTGTGGATCTGAATACTGCGTCCGCATCCCTTCTGGAATATGTCTCCGGCATTAACAAGACTATTGCGAAGAATATTGTAGATTACAGAGAAAATAACGGGCGTTTTGTAAGCAGAAAGCAGTTGTTAAAGGTGCCGAAGCTGGGACCTAAGGCATATGAGCAGTGTGCCGGTTTCTTACGGATCCCGGATGGTAAGAATCCTCTGGATGCCACCAGCGTTCATCCCGAATCCTACGAAGCAGCGGAGCAGCTGATGGCGAAGCTGGGACTGACAATGGAGGACATTAAGGAAGCCCAGAAACAGGCGGCAGCTAAGAAAGCTTCCGGCAAGAGCGGGGCACAGGCTTCCGGACAGAAGAACGGCAGTAATGCAGCCAATACAGCAAAGAAACGGGAAGAGCAGAAAGGTAAGACCGTAAGAGTGCATAATACCAATACCGCTATGGGCAAGGCTCTGGCAGCGGCCATGGGTGGTGTGAGCTTTGATAATTCTGCAGAAACTTCTACAAAGAAAAATGCACCGGCAGTACAGAATGCATCAAATGATGCAAAAGATATTTCCGGACTGGAAAAGCGTATTAAGAATAAGAAACTGCTGGCAGAAGAGCTGGGAATCGGCGAGATCACGCTGACAGATATCCTGAAGGAACTGGAGAAGCCGGGCAGAGATCCCAGAGACGATATGCCGAAGCCGATCCTGCGCAGTGATGTTCTGGATATGAAGGATTTAAAGCCCGGCATGATTCTGAAAGGAACCGTACGTAATGTCATTGACTTTGGTGTGTTCGTGGATATCGGTGTCCATCAGGACGGACTGGTGCACATCTCCCAGATCACCGACCGCTATATCAAGCATCCGCTGGAAGCTGTCAGCGTCGGAGATATTGTGGATGTGCAGGTATTGACTGTGGATGTGGCGAAGAAACGTATCGGTCTGACCATGAAGATCCAGAAGCAGTAATATTATGATGCCAGGGTCAAAAGGTCTAAGCCCACATGAGCTTGCTCATAAGTGGGTG
>ERZ791884.2101-NODE-2101-length-11898-cov-2.964705_pt1 | contig 11898 bp, 6 predicted proteins | sample MGYA00509941_ERZ791884 | MGnify/ENA primary metagenome ERZ791884 (study PRJEB30046, sample SAMN00792095) | human gut metagenome | study: EMG produced TPA metagenomics assembly of the A metagenome-wide association study of gut microbiota in type 2... | reverse complement strand
TTTACTATAATATAGAGGATAATAATGGTATTGAGCGTTTTCAATCATTTTGCAAATTGATAGAGAATGAGCTTGAGCGGTATCGGGGTAATGGGCTTCTGAGGGAGCGGATTATATGTTACTTGGGGATTTTTTACATGGATGTTTACGACTATTATGTGAAAGTGCGTAAGAAAATCCCTTTCAGGACTAGTTTGAGAAAAGAGCAATTGATCTATGATTTCTGTAGTCTCGTGGCAGAGAATTTCAAGAATCACAAGAATGTCGGATTTTATGCGGATAAATTGAATATAACGACAACTTATTTAAGTGCGATCATGAATGAAAGGTGTGGCATTTCAGCCAAGGAGTTTTTATCTATCTATATAGTGTTAGAGGTAAAGTCGTTGCTACGTGACTCTCGATTAAATATACAGGAGATCGCTATATTGACTAATTTTCCGTCTCAATCGACATTGAATCGCTTCTTTCGTCAACGGACGGGAATGACTCTTTCTCAATATCGAAAACATATATTTTCAACATGATTATGTTTGATTTTCATATTATTTCTATAACTTTAAACTTCTGCTGCAATCGTTATTATCGTTCATTTGTTGTATAAATAACAGAGGAGATTGCTTGATTGATTTAAAGTAGGGAATTAGTGGTTATAATTTAATATGACGATGGGACAATGTAATAAAATGCTAGAGGAAATGAGCTTTAATGCCCTATTCCAGAAATTACCTGTTGGAATTGAAGTTTATGACGAGAGGGGGCAGCTAGTGGATCTCAATAGGACGGACGAGAATTTGTTCGCTATAAGCCGGAAGGATATTATGGGAATAAATCTTTTCGAGAATCCTAATTTTCCAGAGGACAAGATCGCTCGTCTGAAACAGGGAGAAATGGTTGTGTTCGATTGTAATTATGAATTTGATAATATACAAACGAATGAGTACTATAACATAGACCCAAAAAAGGAAGGTATAAATTTACGTCTGTCTATTAAATGTGTGCCGTTGAAAGGAGAGGCTGAAGATATCTGTGGATATGTACTAATGTTTACGGATGAGACGGAAGAATATCAAAAGTCGGAGAAAGTAGAGGAACTGTTCACGAAGTTGAAAACGGTTATGCGTTGCAGTGATTCCTTGCTGTGGGAATATGATGTTAAAACCGATAAGATGCATATCGATCTGGATTTACGTGTTTTAGGTAATAAATCCAGATTGAGAGCAAGTAACTTGACAACGAAAAAAGATTTTTGTGAGATCGTATATCCGGAAGATCGGGAAAGGGTACTTGTACAAGGCTTTGAAAAGATTGTTATGGGTGAGATCGGTGAATATAGTATTCAATACCGACAGCTTTTTGAGGGGCAATATGTTTGGGTGAGAGCGTATGCGTACCCTTATAAATATGATGAGGCGGGAAGACCTGCGAAAATCCTTTATTACTTGATGGACATAACGGATGAGATCGCCATGCAAGATAAATTGCGCTGGGCGGAACGAGAGCGTCAACGGAAAGAATATGAGTTAGTTAAGGCTAAAGAGGCGAATCGGCTTAAGTCTATGTTCTTGGCGAATATGAGTCATGAGATCCGCACGCCTTTAAATGCTATTGTTGGTTTCGCGAATATACTGGCAGAGACCAAGGAGATAGAGGAGGAGGAACGAGAGTTTTATGTGGATATCATTGACAAGAATAGTGAATTGCTTCTGCAATTGATTGAGGATATCCTTGATTTCTCAAAGATTGAGGCGGGAACCTTTGACATTACGAAGAGAAATTTCGATTTTAAGGAGATCTGTGAGGAACCCTATGCGGTACATGCCTTGAAGATTCCGAAAAACGTTCGATTTGTTTTCGATCGGGGCTCACAACCCGTGACTGTTTTTTCAGATCCGAAACGAGTCGTGCAGGTTATTTCTAATTTCTTGACAAATGCGATTAAGTTTACTTCGGAAGGTGAGATCAAATTAGCCTATAAGGTATCGAAAGATGAAATACGAGTTTCGGTCTCGGATACGGGAATGGGAATCTCGGAGGAAGATTGTAGAACTATATTCGATCGCTTTGTTAAGTTGAACGCTTGCAAACAAGGTACCGGATTAGGATTGGCGATTTGCAAAAATATTATCGAGAAACTAGGGGGACGAATCGGGGTAGAATCTACATTGGGAGTAGGTTCCACTTTTTGGTTTACCTTGCCTTTGAAGGAGATTAAAGAGAATGAACCTAAGTTCTAAGGGGATATATATTGTTTACGGATATGTTTTAAAGCATAGTTTTGTTAAATCTGGTTAAGTAAATGAGATTTGCAAATAAAATATTATGCTACATAACATAAAACCTCTATATTTGCACTGTGTTTTTCATGGTATTAGATTTAAGGTTAACAATTGAGATTGGCTGTCCGTGACGGATGGCCTTTTTTGTTTCAAAAAATCATAACCATGAGATTTTAGGAGTGTAGCTGAAGGTTTTTTCGTAAATTTGCGCTCCGTTTGTAATACTAGATCCTGTATTTAAGTGTATGAAAAGAGTATTCTGTCCAAAATGTGATAATCAGTTGTCTTTTGATGAGACCAAATATCCGGAAGGGAAGGTATTAGCCTTCGTCTGTCCGCAGTGTGGAGCGCAATTTAAGATTAAATTGGGCCGAAAGGTGGTGAAGACGGCTACCGGTGAGGAAAAAGAGGTGAAGGAACCGGATTTCTCTTGTGGTTATATTACCATTATCGAGAATGGTTTTGCTTTTAAGCAAGATCTACCATTAGTGATGGGAGATAATGTGATTGGTCGCCGTAATAAGGATACGGAAGGTGTAGATGTCCCTATTATCACGAGCGATCCAAGTATGGGGCGTAAGCATTGTGTGATTAATGTAAAGAAAGACGCTAATGGCAAGTTCGTTTATATGGTGCGTGACTTTCCTAGCTTGACCGGGACTTTTGTGAAAAATGTGTTGGTTGGTAAAAAAGAACAAGTACGTATCGGGGAAGGTACGATCGTAACGATTGGCGCTACTACTTTTATCTTACATTCGGCGAACGAGGGAGAAGAAGAGGAATAAATATAAAAAACTTCAGAGGCTGTTCCCGTTAATGATCTCGATCTTTAACTTCGGGTCGGAATGATGGCAGATAAGGGATTTTGGCGTTTGTTTTGGGAGTGAGTTATAAGATATATGCTCATTCCGGGATACAGCTCTGAAGTATCACTGAGAAAACAAGGCTCATAGGTATTAAGATTAAGCCGATTAACATAAAGAAATGAAAAGAACCGAAAGAATAGTTGTATTAACTATAGTTAAAATAGGCTCTTAGGGTTTGTTTTTCTAGAAATTAGCTAACTTTTTGTGCGGTTTTTGAAATGTTAATGAGCACGAGGTGAAATAGAAATATAGATAGTTATGGAGCAGGTTTCTAAACAACAGCCGGTAAATAAAACAGCATTCCGGGTATTGGTGGCGTTAAGCGTTACGCATTGTTTGAATGATTCGTTGCAATCCGTTATCTCGGCGGTTTATCCACTTTTCAAGGATGATTTAGCGTTGAGCTTCGCCCAAATCGGGTTGATTACGCTTGTTTATCAATTATCCGCTTCTGTTTTCCAGCCTATAACCGGTTTGATTTTTGATAAGCGTCCCGTGGCTTGGTCGTTACCTATTGGTATGAGTTTTACGTTGGTCGGCTTGTTGAATCTCGCTTTTTCCTCTACGCTCCATTGGGTCTTGATCTCCGTATTCTTGATAGGTATCGGGTCTTCGGTTTTGCATCCGGAAGCGTCCCGGATCACCTCGCTAGCGTCGGGAGGGCGTAGGGGATTGGCGCAATCGCTTTTTCAAGTGGGTGGTAATTTGGGCGGATCGTTAGGTCCGCTACTGGTTGCTCTATTGGTGGCGCCTTATGGACGGACTCATATCGCTTTGTTTTCTATACTAGCATTCGTCGCTATTTTGGTGATGATTCCTATCTGCCGTTGGTATAAGGCGTATTTGAGTCGGGTGAAATGGCAGAAGAAGTCGGGTGAGACGCATGTGGAGATGCCTCTTTCTTTGGGAAAAACAGTCTTTTCGATCTCGATATTGCTGACCTTGATTTTCTCTAAATATATCTATATGGCTAGTTTGAATAGCTACTATACCTTTTACTTGATCCATAAATTCGGGGTGAGTGTACAGACTTCGCAGATCTGTTTGTTCGTCTTCCTGATCGCTACGGCCATAGGAACCTTAGCGGGTGGTCCTATCGGTGATAAGATAGGACGGAAATATGTGATTTGGGGATCGATTCTAGGGGCAGCCCCATTTAGCTTGTTGATGCCGCATGTGGGATTCGTTTGGACGATCGTGCTTAGTTTTTGCGTGGGGTTGGTCTTATCATCGGCGTTCCCGGCTATTTTGTTGTATGCGCAAGAGTTGCTTCCTTATAAATTAGGTCTTATCTCGGGACTTTTCTTTGGATTTGCTTTCGGTGTGGCGGGTATAGCCTCGGCCGTATTAGGAAATATGGCGGATCATTATGGAATAGAGGCTGTCTACAACGTATGTGGCTTCATGCCTCTTTTAGGACTGGTTACTTGGTTCCTTCCCAACTTGAAAAAGAAGTAAAAACAATCCTCCCTTTTTCGCTGTTATTACTCCAACTGAACGTCAATTACTAAATGAGTTTATGGTGAGTAATATAGTATCTTACAGTATTCTTTTGCTGTATCTTCTTCCATGTGCTTCATGGAGCCAAGGGAACGATGTGGATTTAAGCTTGGAACAATCTCTCGACCTGCTTCATAAGGAAAATAAAAGCTTGAAAATAGCAGGGAAAGAAGTGGAATGGGCTCGGAATGAGCATCAAAAGCTAAACGCTTTTTGGTATCCGTCGGTGAACGCCGCGGGTGCTTTCGTACATATGTCGAATCCGATAGAGGTACGGCAGTCGCTGAGTAAATATACGGAACCGGCGAAGGAGTTTGTCCATAATTATATCCCGGATAATGAGCTGATCATGTCGGTATTGGATAAGATCGGGCAAGGTACTTTCTCGCTTCCGCTGATCTCCCAAAACATCACTTCTATAGACGCTACGGTGACGTGGCCTGTTTTCACGGGAGGAAAACGTATCTACGCGAACAAGATCGGAAAGACGATGGTCTCTATAGCGGAGGTGAATAGGAATCAAGTGGATGCCAACCAACAATCCTTATTGATCGAGGCTTATTTCGGGCTTCGTCTGGGACAAAGTGTGGTGGACGTAAAAACGGAAGTGTACAATTCTTTGAAAACCCATTATGACCAAGCCCTTAAATTAGAGCAAAACGGGATGATCAATCGGGCCGAGCGTCTGTTCGCTCAGGTAAGTATGGACGAGGCGAAACGAGAACTGGAATCGGCCCGTAAGGATTTAGCGGTCGCTCAACAGGCGTTTAAAAGCTTGATTAATATGGAGGAGGGGAGTGACGTACGTACCACGACTCCTTTATTCATTAATGAGGCGCTTCCTCCGGCTCAATACTTCAAGGATCTGGTTCCGATGAATAATTATATAGTCAATCAATTGAAATTGCAGCAGGTTGTAGCCGATAATCAACTAAAGATCGGCCGGTCCGCTTATGTCCCGAATATCGCTTTATTCGGCAAACAGACTTTGTACGCTGATGGACTGGATAAATATTTGTTGCCTCGTACGATGGTGGGAGTTGGTTTTACGTGGAATATTTTTGATGGCTTGAACCGGGAGAAAACCATCCGGCAGGCAAAGATCGCTAGTCAGTCGCTTCGTTTGGGTAAGGAGAAGGCGATTACGGATCTGGAGGTCGGTATCGATAAATTCTACAGCCAGCTACAAAATGCCTTGGATAACGTAAAGGCTTTGGATACGACGATCGAGATGAGCCGGGAACTGGTCCGGGTGCGGAAGAAATCCTTCCAAGAGGGAATGGCTACTTCTACGGAGGTAGTCGATGCCGAGGTTATGCTGGCGAAGGTGAAGACCGCTTTTCTTTTGGCTTATTATCAGTATGATGTAGCCTTGATTAATCTGCTGTCTGTCTGCGGTACGCCGGAGCAGTTCCACCAATACAAGATGGAGGGAAAGACCGAGGAGCTTTTGGGGAATTGAAAATTGAGAATTGAAAATTTAGGAGTTATGGATAAAACTAAGAGATATTTGAGTGTGGCCTTCGTCGCAGTCTTGGCGATTGTTATAGTTGTCTCGTTGATCGGGATGATCTTGTTGAAAAAGAAGCCGGTGATCTTGCAAGGGCAGATCGAGGCAACGGAAATACGTATCTCCGGCAAGTTACCGGGGCGTATCGATACCTTTCTGGTAAAAGAGGGACAGAATGTACGCCAAGGCGATACCTTGGTAGTCATCAATAGTCCGGAGGTGTTGGCTAAATATCAACAGGTGAACGCCATGGAGAACATAGCGAAGTATCAGCACCAGAAAGTGGATGAGGGTACACGAAAGCAAATCATCGCTTCCTTGCAACAATTGTGGAATAAATCCAAATCGGATTTACAATTGGCGAAGATTACCTATGATCGGGTCAATGCCTTGTATAAAGATAGCGTGGTAACCTCACAGCGTAAAGATGAGGTGGAGGCCATGTATAAAGCGGCTGAGGCCGCCGAACGTGCCGCTTATAGCCAATATCAAATGGCGGTAGACGGGGCGCAGATACAAGATAAGGAGAGCGCCCGCTCGTTGGTGACGGCGGCGCAAGGAACCGTGGAGGAGGTGGCGGCTCTCTTACAGGACGCTCGGTTGACGGCTCCGGAATCCGGACAAATCTCAGCTATTTTCCCGAAACGGGGAGAGTTGGTTGGGGCCGGGATGCCAATCATGAACTTAGTCGTATTAGATGACGTGCATGTGGTATTGAACGTACGTGAGGATCGTTTGCCTTTATTTAAGATGGGAGGAACGTTTGTCGCCGATGTACCGGCGATCGATAAGAAGGATATTGAGTTCAAGATCAATTATATCAGTCCGTTGGGCAGTTTCGCTACTTGGAAATCTACCAAGCAGACAGGTAGCTATGACTTGCGGACCTTCGAGATACATGCCTTACCGGTGGAGAAGGTGGAGGGATTGCGTCCCGGTATGTCCGTACTCTATCAACTCCCTTGATACTATCCGGTTGTAGAGACGGGGCACGCCCCGTCTCTACAACTAAATAATTTATTGTCGCTATGCTAAAGAAGAGTCCTTTCTATATGGTTTTACGTCGGGAACTGGATCGCATGGTTTCCCGGAGGTTATACTTCGGGGTGTGTATCGTGCTGCCTCTGTTCTGTATATTCTTCATGTCTACGATTTTCGGAAGCGGGCAGATGGAGAACATACCGATAGCGGTAGTGGACCAAGACAACACCTCCATGTCCCGGGAGATCATCCGGCAGGTAGAGGTGGTACCGACTTTCCGGGTAACCCGGCATTATACGGACCAAGAGACCGCTCGCCATGCTACCCAAGCAAAAGAAATCTACGGTTATCTAGTGATCCCCAATCAGTTTGAGGCGGATGCCACGGCGGGGCGTGACGCTACTTTATCGTATTATTACCACTATGCCTTGTTGAGCGTGGGCGGTGAGGTACGTGGGGCCTTCGAGACCCTGCTGCGTACGCTTTCCCTCGCCCCGGTGGTTGTGCAAGCTACGGCGATGGGGCTGGGGGAGAATCAGATAACCACCTTCCTATTACCGGTACGATCCAGTAGCCACCCGCTGTTCAACCCGGATCTGGATTATTCCGTTTATCTGAGCAATCCTTTTTTCTTTGTCTTTTTCCAAGTGATCATTTTGCTGGTTACGGTGTACGCTATCGGTAGCGAGATCAAGTTCCGGACAGGCGATGAGTGGCTGGAGGCGGCACGGATGAACATGTTCGTGGCGGTGGTGGGCAAACTGCTCCCTTATACGATTATCTTTTGTATCATGAGCGTCTTCGCTAACTATATCATGTTCGGGGTCATGCATATTCCTTTCGCTTGCGGTTTCTGGCCATTGAACTTGACGGCGATCTTATTCGTGGTCGCTACGCAAGCGTTGGCGGTATTCCTGTTCTCGTTGTTTCCCGCTATAGCGATCGTGATTAGCGTGGTGTCGATGGTCGGTTCGCTGGGGGCTACTTTATGCGGCGTTACTTTCCCGGTCGATTCCATGTACGCTCCCGTACATTACGCCTCGTACCTATTTCCGGTACGGCATTTCGTGGAGATCAACCAGAACTTATTGTATGGCGATTACGGATTCCCTTATACATGGGTAAACGTAAGTTCGTTGTTTGCGTTTATGTTATTGGCATTGGTGCTGTTGCCACATTTGAAAACCGCTATTTTAAGTCATAAATATGAGAACATCCGATAATATGAAAGGAACCTTGGCGGATATCGCTTCCTTGGTCAAGGACGAGTTTAAGACGATCTCCACGAGCTACGCTATCTTGCTCGTCTTGGTAGGAGGTATATTTCTCTATGGCCTGCTGTATAATTATATGTATGCCCCGGATCTGGTGCGTAACGCCCCGGTGGTAGTCGTCGATGACTCAAAGACCGACTTGAGCCGGGAGTACATCCGTTTACTGAACGCCACTCCGCAAGTCTCGGTAATCGCCGATGGTTTGGATTACGCCGAGGCGCAGGAGTGGATGAAGGAGGGGGATGCCGTAGGTATCTTGTATCTTCCCTCTGATTTCGAGACCCGGGTGGCACGAGGGAATGAGTCCCTGTTTATCATGTACCAGACGACAAGCGCTTTCCTATATTATATGGCGATGCAGGAGGCTTCCAGCGGTGCCATGTTGGCGTTGAACGATCGGTATCGTCCGGAGATGTTGGTGTTCTTGCCCCAGCAAGACGCTTCCAAGATCGTTTCGGCGCAACCCATATCAGTGGTCGGGACGGCGTTGTATAATTTTACGGAAGGATATGGAACCTATTTGATCCCGGCGGTATTGATCGTCATTATGTTCCAGACCTTGTTGATGGTGATCGGTATGATAAGCGGGGAAGAGCGGGATTCGGGTACCATCGTTCGTTTCGCCTCCGAGGGATTATCCTTTGGCCGGATCGCTAGGGTGATAATCAGCAAGACCTTTGTGTATTGCGTATTGTATACGATTTTCGCTTTGTTCTTGTTGGGCTTGATACCGCTATTGTTTGGCCTGCCGGATATCGGTAATTATCTGAACACCTTGATCCTGCTGATACCCTTCCTGTTGGCTACCAGCTTCTTTGGGCTGGCCGCCTCTTATTTCTTTACGGACTCGGAGGCTCCGTTATTGATGATCGCTTTCTTCTCGGTAGGCTTGATCTTCCTTTCCGGAGTCTCTTATCCCTTGGAATTGATGCCTTGGTATTGGCAAATGGCCCATTATATCATTCCGGCGGCTCCCGCTACGCTGGCCTATGTACAGCTCAACTCGATGGGAGCGTCGATTGAGCAAGTCGGTGTGGAGTACGTGACGTTGTGGGTACAATGTGTCGTTTATTTCCTCTTGGCTTGCTGGGTGTACCGGCGGAATATCTTAAAGGCGAGCCGTGCCTTGTCGTCATTGTAGCTCCCGTATCCTCACGTCGATGCCGCTACCTTTCAAGGCATCTTTCAACTCGCCGATCTTCGTATCCCCGTAATGGTAAGGGTATAAGATTTTAGGCAAGAACATCTGGGCCGCTTTCGCCGCTTGCGAGACGGTCATGGTATAAGGCTGGTTGACGGGAAGGAAAGCGATGTCGATGTCTTTCAGGTCTTTCATCTCCGGGATGTCTTCCGTATCGCCGGCTATATAGACTCTTAGTCCGTCGAACGTGAGGATATAGCCATTATCCCGGTGGCGGGGGTGATATTTATCCCGTCCGGGTGTGGTGTTATAGGCAGGGACGGCCTCTATCTTCATATAGTTGATGGAGGTATCCGTATCGCCGTTTTTTAGGACCTTCCCTTTTCCCAGCTTCTTTTGGCTGTTCTCGTTGGTGATGATTTCCGTACTGTTTTTCTCGACAGCTTGTATCGCTTTCGGGTCCAGATGATCGCCATGCTCGTGGGTGATCAAGATGATATCGGCTTTCGGGAAAGTCGTATAATCGGCGTATTCGGAGACAGGATCTACCTGTATCGAATGATTGTCGTACGTAAGCATCAGGCTGCCATGCTTGATGAACGTGATGGTCAGTTCTTTTCCGCTCTTGGTCTTGAAAGAATCCGAGGCGAAGTTACTAGCGGAGGCTAAGCTCGCCATGAATAAACTACACATAAGCATACATGTTTTTAGTCTCATAATCTTGCGGTTTTTTAGTGTTTCCGCAAATATAATCATAATAGATTAATTCCCTAATTTGTTCGGCTATCCGGTATAAATATTTACATTTGCGACGTATATTCTGATAACATGAAAACGAAATGAGAAGAATTGTTCTGTTGATTACGATTTGTTGCCAAGTATTTTGGGTGGCGGCGCAAAAGAAAGCGCCCAAATGGATGGATAAGCAACGAAAGGCGGTGGTTACCGTCACCACTTATGGAAAAGATAACCAGAAGAAAGCGTCCGGTACGGGATTTTTCATAACCGAGACCGGTGAGGCGTTGTCCGGCTATTCCTTGTTTAAGGATGCGGCGAGGGCGACCGTGACCGACGCTGACGGAAAAGAATATCCGGTAAGCCGCATCTTGGGGGCTGATGAATTATATGACGTGATCAAGTTCAAGGTAGAGGTGCCGAAGAAAGCCGTGTTCTTGCCGATCGCCCGTGAGCCGATCTCGCGAGGAGTTACCGCTTATCTGATGCCTTACTCGACCGGTAAGATCACGAAGTTCGGGGAAGGACCGGTCTCGGAGGTCAGTAAGTTGAAGGAGCCGTTCAGCTATTATAAATTGTCGATGGCGCTGGAGAGCGGGCAGGTAAACGCTCCTGTATTGACGGCGGACGGCGAGGTGTTCGGCTTGGCGCAGGAAGACGCGTCGGGGAAGAAGGAAGATTCCTACGCGGTCTCGGCGGGATACGCGAATAGCTTGACGATTCAGTCGGCGGACGCCTTTAATTCCACCTATAGCCGGATTGGTATCCGGAAGGCGTGGCCGTCGGACGCAAGCCAAGCGCAGGTCTCCTTATACTTGATGGCAAGCTCGCAAGACCCAAAGACGTATCTGGCTACCTTGAATGATTTCATCGCCACTTTCCCGGATTCTCCCGACGGGTATTTGAACCGTGCCAATCATTACGCTTACCACCGTGCGGATCTGGCTCCTACGGAGGCCGAGCAGGGGGCTTATCTGGATAAGGCGTTGGAAGATATAAACACGGCTTCCCGCTTCAGCGAGCGGAAAGGGGATATCTGGTTCAACCGAGCCAAGCTGATCTACGGCGTGGCCGTCGCGGATACGACCTTGAATAAGGAGCAGTGGACCGTCGATGCCGCTACCGAGGCGATACAAAAGGCGATCGGGGAGGAGGACTTGCCGGTCTATCGCCAATTGGAAGGGGACATCCATTTTTATAAAGGAGATTTCGAGCAGGCGTTCGCTGATTATATGAAGGTGAACGATAGCGATATGGCATCTTCTACCTCTTGGTATTGGGCGGCGAAGGCGAAGGCGAATATCCGGGGCGCTAACTTCGGGGATATCATCGCCTTGCTGGATAGCGCCATCGCCAAATGCGGGAACCCGCCAACGAACGAGGCCGCTCCCTATATCTTGGAACGGGTGGATCTCCGCTTGAAACTGATGCAATACAAGGAGGCCGTGGACGATTATGATTTATACTACGATCTCTTGAAAGGACAGGTTGGCGACCGTTTCTTCTATTACCGCGAGCAAGCGAAGTTCCGCATGAGCGATTTCCCCGGAGCCTTGGCCGATATCCAATCCGCGATCCGCTTGAATCCGGGCGACCCGACTTATCCGGCGGA
>ERZ791884.2099-NODE-2099-length-11912-cov-2.538079_pt1 | contig 11912 bp, 7 predicted proteins | sample MGYA00509941_ERZ791884 | MGnify/ENA primary metagenome ERZ791884 (study PRJEB30046, sample SAMN00792095) | human gut metagenome | study: EMG produced TPA metagenomics assembly of the A metagenome-wide association study of gut microbiota in type 2... | reverse complement strand
TTTTCCACTTTTGTAAGAGGAATCATATAATATCTTTCATTTTCAAGGTTCAGTTTCTCTACACTGCCGTTATGAAAAGCCAGCACATCTATGAACTGCATCAGTGCTTTTGCATGCAGTTTTGTATCACACAGAACACTTCCGAGGATCTTATCTTCATCCACCAGTTCGCGTACTTCTTCGATTCCGTCGATTCCGACCACCTGCACTTCGGTGCATCCTTTTTCTTCGAGTGCTTCCCAGGCTCCCAGTGCCATGTCATCATTATTGCTGATGATCACTTCAATCTGGTTCGGATACTCTTTCATCCACTGCCGTACGATCACGTTCGCCTGATTTTTCTCCCAGTTTCCGGTGCTGCCTGCAATCTGCTGCGTCGGGATTTTTTTGTTTTCCAGCTCTTTCAGCACCCACTCTGAACGGATCAGCGTGTCCTGATGACCGGACTCTCCTTCCAGCATGGCGAACTGTATGACGCCGTCACCATTCCGGTCGATTTTACTGCGGTTTTTTTCCAGTGCATCTGCAATTACATCCGCCTGCAAAATGGCAGACTGTTTTGCATCCGATCCTTCATAATAAATCTGATCACTCCGGAAAATGTCTTCCCGCACCGGCTCTCTGTTGAAAAACACAACCGGAATGTCCGCCTGCGTCGCTTTGTCGATGATCACAGCCGCATTGGTGCGATCCACGATATTGACCAGCAGAAGATCATAGTCCAGACTGATGAACTGATCGATCTGGTCGTTCTGCTCCTGCTGACTGCCCCTTGCATCGGCGATCTTTTTACGTATCTCCACGCCTGGATGGTCTTTTTCGTACTGAAAAATTTCATCCTCGAGATAACCGCAGATCTTGCTGACATAAACATCTTCTTCGTTGTATACCGCCACCCCGATCTTGACCTGCTTTTTGCTGTTCTCACTCTCCGCTGTCTTTGTACATCCAAAGACCAGCATGCACAGACCAAGTACTGCGATGGCTGCCTGCAGTTCCTTTTTTGACCCCATTTGTTTTTGCCTCCTTCTTCCACCTTGTAAAGCGGACATTAACTCCTGCGATTTTATCAATAAATTGGAAACAGAAAATCATACTTTTCTTTTATATTGTCCTGCGTGATCCACTCGCATTTTGTCTTTGTGAGATGATCCACTTTCTTTCCTTCTATGGAGTAAATAGCAGACTTCACTGCATAAATCCCGAAAGAATACATGCTGTATGCCATAACGCCTTCCACTTTCCCTTCCCGGATCCCCTGCAATACCTCATCGGAATAACCGATTCCATAAATGACCTGGTTTTTGCTTTTCAGATAGTCTGATGCCTCTTCCGTGATCTTTGGAGAACTGCAGATAAACACAGCCTGCTGCTTCCTGTCCCGATATTTTGCAAGATTTGGAAGTGTCATTTTCTTTTTCTCGATTGCAATCCCCTGCTTCTGAAATGTTTCCTGAAAGATTGTCCACATTCGCTCCGACATTTCTTTCTCATCCGTTAAATATACCACCGGCTCTTCTTCCTGACGCTTCTGATGGATTTTTTCTGCCAGACATTCTGCCATATCCTGCACATCAAACCAGACACGGATCGTTTTTTCTTCTGTTCCGCCCGGATTCACCAGGATCAGCGGGATTTTCTTCTTTTCTGACTGCAGATAAGAGAGAATCTGTTCTTCTTTTTCTGAAAACACGATCAATGCCTGAGAGCCGTTTTTGATCTCACGGTCTATGTACTCTTTGATCGTGTCATAATCTTCCTCTATCTCCAGATACTCGACATCCACACGCTTTGCATTTGCTGCTTCCTCAATACCTCTTTTAAAATCTTCTACCTGACTGTTTTTTCTCTTGATCCCGATCACAGAAATTTTTGTGATATCTCTTTTCGTCTCTCCTCCAAACAAATTTGAATACGAGAGAAACATAAAAACAACCATCAGAATCCCCACGCACACAATACCGATTTTCTTTGCCCTTCTCATTCTTTCTTTTCTCCATACATAATTGCCGGAAGATGCAGCAGGATTTCTGTTCCCTCATCTTCCTCTGAAATGATCTGTACCCCGTATTCTTTTCCAAAGTGCAGCTGAATCCTCTCGTGTACGTTTCGTACACCAATGCCGTTTCCTTTTGCCGTCTTTAATTCTTTCGTGTAATCCAGAAGTGCCTCTGCCTGTTCTTTTGACATCCCCATACCGTTGTCTTTCACAGAAATGTAGAGATCCCCGTCTTTTGTATAGGCATGAATCACGATCTCACCATCGCCGTACATCCCTTCCAGTCCGTGATAAAGTGCATTTTCCACAATTGGCTGAACGATCAGTTTGATGACCTGAAAACATTCTGTGCCAGGATCTTTTTCAATCCGGTACGTAAACTGATCTTTTGCACGAAGTGACTGGATCATCAGATAATTCCTTGCATGTTCCAGTTCATCTGCTACCGTGATGATATTTTTTCCTTTGCTGAGGCTGATACGCAGAAATCTTGCCAGTGCCGTAACCATGCCTGCGGCATCTTCTTTTCGGTTTTCCTCGATCATCCACACTACAATGTCCAGCGTATTGTAAAGAAAATGTGGTGTAATCTGTGCCTGAAGACTGTCCAGTTCACTCTTTCTTTTGGCTTCCTGCTCCTGGATCACTTCCCGCATCAGTTTTTTGATCCTGACTGTCATCTTCTGAATAGAGCGTCCCAGATGATACACTTCAAAACTTCCGGCAGTATGGACTTTGATATCCAGCTCTCCGGCTGAAATTCGTTTGACATCTTCCTCCAGGTTGCAGATCGGTCTTGTCAGCACCATTGAAATATACGATCCGACAACCTGGAAAAACAGAACTACCTGACAGATGACCGCCAGCACAAAAAAAGTACTTTTGATCCCATAACTTCTAAGTTCTTCTTTCCCGATCACACGAATGATCTTCCATCCGGTGTATCCCACCGTCTTGACACTGCAGAACACCTGCTGTTTCCCGATTTCTGTTTCATAGGATCCATCCTGATATTCAGCCAGTGTTTCTGGCGGTTTTTCTATAATCCCACTGTTTACAAGGGCGTGCCTGGGATGGTAGATCAGTTCTCCGTTTGAATCCATCAGAAAAGAATACTGGCTCATATCATCTGTTGAGTTCCTGAAAACTTCAGATAATGCACTGTATTTTATATTGATGAGCAGCACTCCGCTCAGCACCTGATTTCCGTGCGTGATCTGCACAAAACGGCTCATCGGGATCACCCACGGAAAACTGCTGTTATGTTCAAAGCAATCCTGTATCTGCGGTCTGAAAAAATGAATGTTCTCACTTCGCTCAAGTGCACTGGAAAACCATTCTTCCTGCATAACATCTGAGGAAGCGGCAGATGACAGTGCCGGCATGACCTGCAAAAGTGTCCCATCCTCCTGAAACAGGGCAATGCTCTCCACATAATCTTTGTAGCCGTCATACATCGCCTGAAACATCTGTTCCATCTGTCCTCTGTCGTTTCCCTTGATGATATTATAATAAAGTGTATCTGATAGACGCATCATACTGTGCAGATACTGTGACATAGATACGTTGATCTGTTCTGCCAGCTCCTGATTATCCTGAACGATGATCTGTGCCTGCTTTTCCTGCTGAGACTTTGAGACAAAAAATCCTACAAAGACAGCGACAAGCAGCGTCAGCGTCAGAATGATCACATACAGAATATTCTGCATACTCTGTTTCGGCAGAAACTTCCGAAAGTCCTGTCTGATTTTCCCCCACATACAACCTCCCGTCTATTGCCCCTGTCTGCGGCACTGGATCGGGGACATTCCATATTTTTTCTTAAATACATGGCTGAAATATCCGGATTCCAGATAGCCCACTTTCTGGGCAACTACATAGATTTTTTCACTTGTCTCTTTTAAAAGCCGCATGGCTTCTTTCATTCTGGTGTCCGTCAGATACTCTACGAAACTCATGCCGGTCTCTTTTTTGAACAAGCTGGAAAAATAGGTCTGTGTCAGTCCGACTTCAGCAGCAATCTTTTCCAGTCCGATATCCGGATCTCCGAACTCTTCCTGGATTTTCTGTTTTGCCTCTTCAATGATACCTTTCGCCTTGTTCTCACGTTCCCGCCCCTGGCTGGCATTTAAGCGGATGCACTGTTCTTCCAGCCATTCCATGAACGTATCCGCACTGGCATACTTCTGCATGATCTCCAGATAATTCGGAATCCCGTCAAAGACTTCTTCAATCTCAAGGTCCTGCTGTCTTGCAAAAACAAGAAGTGCATTGATGACGCTCATGCTGTACGCCTGATAACTGCTGCTGCTCATATCGGCTTTGATCAGATATTCTTTCATTTTTCTGATCACGGCATGAATATCTTCTTCTTTTCCGAATTTTACTGCCGTAAACAGCTTGTCCTGTGCTTTCTCATCAAACAACAGGATCACCTGCTCGGATTTGTCAATATCTTCCATATAAATGACATCTCCGTCCTGCGACATTTTGCGGTAGGAGAGTGCTTCTTTGGCTTCTTCAAAAGATTCTTTCACTTTGATCAGCTCATCTTTGATCTTTCCGACACCGATCGCTGCCTTGATCTTCATCACACGTTTGCTCTCTTTTGCAATATCATTGAGCTTTAAAAGAATCTTTTCCATTTCTTCCGGTTCATTCATACCAAACAGAATACATTCCCCGAGCGGATTGTAAAAAGCTTCATAATAAATATCATCCGATATGGAATTTCGGATCAGATTGCGGATGTAGATGGATGCCAGCTGGCTGTCCATGGTTTCTCCATGGTCTTTCTGCTCGATCTGATAAATCTGTGCCAGTGCCGTTGCCCAGTATTTATATTCTCCCATGCGGATCAGCCCTGTCTTTTTTTCTTCCTGAAGTGCTTTTGCCTTGATATTTCCAAGTACCAGCCGGTTCAGGAAATTTTCCCTTATGATCGGCTGATTTTCCAGATACAGGTTTCGAAGCTTCTGGATGCTCTGCTTTTCTTCCAGCTCGGTATCCATTTTGTCTTTGACTTTCTGAAGAACTTCTGACATTTCCCTGGCATTGATCGGCTTTAGAATATAATCCAAAACGCCATGGATCAGTGCTTCTTTTGCATACTGGAAATCATCATACCCGGAAATGATCACCAGCTTTATGTATGGATATTTTTCTTTGATCTTATGCATCAGTTCGATTCCGTCCATAAAGGGCATCCGGATATCGGTAAACACGATATCTACATCGTGATTTTCCAGAAATTCCAATACATCCAGTCCATTTAAGAATGCTCCGACTACCGAGAATCCGTACTTTTCCCAGTCCAGCGTTCTCTGTATGCTCCGCAAAACCTCCGGTTCATCATCTGCCAACACAACCCTGTAGTTCACTTTCTTTCACCTCTCCTTTTAGCTATCCATTCACTTTCATTCTCCAACCTGAAAGATATTTATTTTTCAACGTCCCATTCACCAGTTTTCCCCAGCCGAGCGGGTAACCATCCACACAGACCAACTGCCAGCCTTTCTCTTTTCCACACTCCAGATCCGAGACATCCACCGTTTCCCCCTTCAGATAACGGATCACTCGCTCATCCTTTGCCGGAAAATCAATACTGGAGGCAAATTCTTTTTTCTGTAATACCATCGCAAATGCCTGTGACGGCTCGAAGCGGTCTTTTCGTATCTCCCCAAGATAGAGTCCGTTTCGCACAAAGACCAGATTTTTTTTACCTTCCACACCTTCCGGGAGGTAATAGGCAAACCCTTTTCGCACCTCGATGCGTTTCCAGTCAACTTCTGCCTTTACATCGGCAAAAAAGCTCTCCAGAACGGCCCGTTCCTGTCTGGTGCATCCTGCCGCCTCATTTCTTTCCTTCTGATCTTTTCGTCCTTTTTTTGCTTTTTTCTTTTTCTTTTTTACATCATCATGATCCGATGGCTCTTCGTCTGCTTCCGAAATATATGCGGATGATTTTTCTGGTGAAACATCATCCATTTCCGGTGTCCGGCTCTTCTGCATCAGAGCCACAAAATGTCCCTCGCCGTCCATATGATGCGGCCAGATACGCACACATTTTTTCAGTTCCGGATTGCCGTCTGCAAGATCCGGTCTTCCCTCGGAAAATCCCTCGTATCCTTTCATCGGGATCAGCTGTATTTCAGGAAATTCACGCAGCACCCATGCGATGATCTGCTCATTCTCTTCCGGTGAAAAGGTACAGGTCGAATAGATCATCATGCCGCCCGGTTTCAGCATGGAGATCGCCTGTTTTACGATCTCTCTCTGCATTTTGGCACATTCCGGCGGTTTTTCTTCACTCCAGACGCGTGCCGCTTCCGGATTTTTACGGAACATGCCTTCCCCGGAACACGGGGCATCCACCAAGATTTTGTCAAAATACGCCGGAAACTGTTCGGCGATCTTTGCCGGCACTTCATTTAAAAGAAAGGAATTCGGAATCCCCATCACTTCAATGTTTTTCAGAAGTGCTTTCACCCTCGAAGCACTGATGTCATTTGCCACCAGAAGTCCTTCCCCAAACAGTTTTGCCCCCAGCTCCGTGGCTTTGCCGCCCGGAGCCGCACAGAGATCCAGTACACGCTCCCCCGGACCTACCGGGAGTCTTGAGGCAGTCGTCATCGCACTCGGCTCCTGAATATAATAAAGCCCTGCATAATAGTACGGGTGTCTGGTCGGTGCATCTTCCTCTTCATAATAAAATCCATTTTCCACCCACGGAATCTGTGTCAGATGAAAAGGCACCAGTTCTTTAAATTCTTCTACGGTGATCTTTGCTGTATTCACCCGCAGGCCATAATGACGCGGTTTTTCAAATCCAGCCAGAAAATCATCATACTCCTCACCCAAAATTGCTTTCATTTTTTTCTGAAATGCCTCCGGCAAATACATCCTTCTGTTCTCCTTCTTTTTTGTTTTTATCTTTTACTCTACACTTTTCAGTGACTCTACCATATCGATCTTTTTCAGTTTAAAATACATCACACCGTTTACCAGAATGGAAAATCCATAGGTGATCAGGGCGGATATTACATAACTGAACACGCTGATGTTCCGTCCGAACATACAGACATCCACTTCCACGGTCACAATGATAAAGCGGTGCAGCAGCATACCGAGGAATATTCCGAAAATACTTCCAAGGATCGTCAGCAGAATATTTTCCCGGTAAACGTAAGCTGATACTTCTTTGTCATAAAATCCAAGCACTTTGATGGTCGCAAGCTCTCGCTTTCGTTCATTGATATTGATGTTATTGAGGTTGTACAATACCACAAATGCCAGCATACCCGCAGAAAGGATCAGCACACCGATCACGGAATCCAGTGCAGTCAGCATATTATCAAGCTGTTCTTTTGTGTTGCCCGTATAAGTGACACTCAGTGCCGCATCACATTTCATGGCACGTTCGCCTGCTTTTTCTGCGATGCTCTCATCCCGGTCTGTCACACGGTAGAGAATACTGTTGTACTGTGGTTTTTCTCCGTAAAGTTTCCGATACATATTCTCAGTCATATATGCAAAATGTGACATATAGTTTTCACATATTCTGTTGATCAAAATCTTTACACCGCTGTGTTCTCCTGTCATCTCCACAGAATCTCCTACCGAAACGCCAAGCAGTTTTCCTGCTTTTTCGGTGAGGATCATACCCTGATCATCAAGCTCATAGGCTTCTTTTGTCGTTCTGCTGCGGAATTTCACAAACTCATCAATCGACACATCATCTGGCACGACCATCAGATAGACATCCAGTTTTTTGTCAGCGGACGCAAACTCTACCTTTTTCATGGATACTTCTGCAAACACTTCCACGCTTCCGTCATCAGCAAGCTCCTGTTTCAGTTCGTCCTGCCCGCTCTGATCTGCATCTGCATCCAGAACAATCATGCCATCGTAAACCTGAATATCCTGATACTGCAGAATTGCCACATCCATAATGGAATCACGCAGTCCGAATCCAACCAGCAGAAGTCCCATACAGCCGCCGATTCCGATAATTGTCATGAAGAATCGTTTCTTATAACGGAACAGATTGCGTACGGTTGATTTCCAGGTAAAACTTAAATGTTTCCACAAAAACGGAATTTTCTCGATCCAGACACGTCTGCCCTGTTTTGGTGCAGGCGGACGCATCAGAACGGCCGGCCATGCATGAAGCTCACGTATGCATGCTTCCAGCGTCGCGATCATCGTACAGAAGATCGCCGCTCCGGCTGCGATAAGAGCAAATTTCATATTATATGGAATACATATCGTATTCATATGTAAATACATGATACCATAAGACCGGATAATAATATACGGTAATATTTTCTCCCCTGCCAAAACGCCAAGGACACTGCCGCCGACCGTCGCAAACAGTGCATACAGCAGATATTTTGCCGCAATGTCCACTTTGCTGTAGCCGAGTGCTTTCATCGTTCCGATCTGGGTACGCTCTTCTTCGACCATTCGCGTCATCGTGGTCAGGCTGATCAGGGCTGCCACCAGGAAGAAAAGAACAGGGAACACTTCCCCAATGCTCTTCATTCGTTCGGCATTATCTCCGTAATTGGTGTACTCCAGCAGATCACTGCGGTCTTCGACCGTCCATTCCGGTTCTTTGATATCATCCACTTCTTTTTGTGCGTCATCAATCTTCTTTTCCGCTTTTGCAATCTTTTTCTCTGCTTTTGCCTTTTTCTTTTCGTATTTACGTTCGCCTTTTGCAAGCTTTTTTTCATTTTTTGCGATCGTCGCTTTCGCATCTTCGATCTGTTTTTGTCCGTCTTCTAATTTCTGCTTTGCATCGTCAATCTGCCGTTTCCCATCGTCAAGCTGTGCCTGTGAGGCGTTTAACTGTGCTTTCTTTTCATTTAACTGGCTTCTCGCTGCACTTAACTGTGCCTCACCTTCTTTTAACTGTTGTTTTGACTGATCAATCTTCGCCTGATTTTCATCCAGTTTTTTCTGTGCCGCATCAAGTTGATTCTGTGCATCATTTAACTGCTTTTCCCCGGCTGTGATCTGTGCCCCGGCTGCATCAAGCTGCGTTTTTGTTGCATCAAGCTCTGCCTTTGCCTGCGTCAGCATTGCTTCCGGAACGCCCTGTTTTTTACTGTTTTCGTACTGGGCAAGATTTTCCTCATACTGAGCCACACCGTCCAGATACGTCTGCTTCTGCTGCTCAAAAGCTGCTTTCTGCTGTGCAAACGTCTTCTGATTTTTCTGTAAACTCTTCAAACCATTTGCAAGCTCTTTTTCTCCTGTGGAAATCTGTTCTTCTGCAGATGCCTTCTGCTTCTGAAATTCACTCTCTTTTTCCGCCAGCTGATTTTCCGCACTCTGAAGCTGTGTGCGTCCGTCTGTGATCTGCTGCTGTGCATCGGCAAGTTCCCACTCTTTCTCTGCCAGCTCTTTTTTGCCGTCGTTTAATTCTTTCTCTTTATCGGCAATCTCTTTTTTCGCATCGGCAAGCTTGTGATCCGCCTCAGCCTTTTTGTCCGCCAGCTCTTTTCTGGCATCGCTCACTTTTTCCTGAGCTTCGTCTTTTATTTCTTCCTGACGCCTGCTACAACGCTCTTTTTCTATGCTTTCGACCTGTTCTTTTGCCTGTGCAACTGTTGTATCATAGGCATCCGTGTAGGCTGTCAGCTCTTTTGCACCTTTCACCTTCAGATAAATCTGCATATAGTAATCGGTCGTAAATGTTTCCTGCGGCACATAGACAAATCCTGCAATCTCACCGTTTCCGACATTGGTGCTGCCGCGGCTGAACGAAATATAGAGCGGGCTGCTGCAAAGTCCCGTGATCGTGAAGGTGCCCGATTTTAAAGTGGCATCCTCATCTTTTTCCAGCTCTTCGCTGATCCGGAAGGTATCGCCGATCTGATAGCCGTTGTGCTCTGCATACTGAACATCCATCAGACATTCGTTCTCTTTTGTCGGGTACTCGCCTTCTTCTACCGTCACCAGATTGCTTTTTTCCGGAATTGATAAGATACGCAGCACTTTCCGCTGTCCTTCTTCCCCTGTCAGCACATCTTTCAGACAGACACCTTCCGCCGTTTCAATGTCTTTTAAGTTCTGCAGTGCCTCCACATCGTCCCCCGTCACACCCATTGTGCCTGTGACCTGAATATCTGAGAGTTCTTTTGCATCAAAATAAGCATCTCCCGAATAACGCATATCCGGTGAGGACGACTGAATACCGGAATAAAAAGCCGTTCCAAGTGCCACGATAAACAAAATCGATAAAAATCTCGGAAGACTTTTTCGAATCTCCATAAAAAATTCTTTTCGAAGTGCACGTTTTTTCATTCTATCACCACTCTATGTTTTCTATCGGTTCTGGATTTTCATTCAGATACATTTTCGATACTTTTCCGTTTTTGATCTTGATCACACGATCCGCCATCGGCGTCAGTGCCGAATTGTGCGTGATGACGATCACGGTCATTTTTTTCTGCCGGCAGGTATCCTGCAAAAGCTTGAGGATCGCTTTGCCGGTCTGATAATCCAGTGCTCCGGTCGGCTCATCGCAGAGCAGAAGCTTTGGATTTTTTGCAAGTGCTCTTGCAATGGAAACTCTCTGCTGCTCACCACCGGACAACTGTGCCGGGAAATTGTCGAGACGGTTTCCCAGTCCGACCTCTTTTAATACCTGCACCGCATCAAGCGGCTCCTTGCAGATCTGAAGTGCCAGCTCTACATTTTCCTTCGCTGTCAGGTTCGGCACCAGATTGTAAAACTGGAAAACAAATCCAATGTCATCCCTGCGATATCCGGTCAGCTTCCGCTGGGAATATTTGGCAATATTCTCTCCATCAACCAGCACATCCCCCGAAGTCACCGTATCCATTCCGCCAAGAATGTTCAGAACCGTTGTTTTTCCGGCACCGCTTGGCCCTACCACGACCACAAACTCTCCTTTGTCGATCGCAAATTCTATCTTGTCAACCGCACGGATCTCGACTTCACCCAGCCGGTAGATCTTCGAAACATTTTTCAGTTTGACAAAGTCCTTTTCAAATCTCTGATCTTTCGCCATCTTGCTTTCCTCCCCAACTTTTATTTACAAACTTTATACAACTTTCACTTTAATGATCTTCTGCTCTATCGGATAAAGTGTGTTGCTATTCTCTCTTCGGTTTCCGGCAAGCCAAACTTCTCTTTTCCTAAGGCGATACTCTTCATCAGAAATACCATATTTCTTGCAAGTACACGCATGGTCTGTTTTCCTTCTTCGTCCATTTGAGCCTCGCCCTGTTCCCGTCCGTGGATCGAATTCCAATACTGGCTGGAGGCAATCGGCATATTTGAAATAGTAAAATATTTATTTAATTCATCAAAAGTCGCAGAACATCCTCCACGCCTTGCACAGACAACGCTTGCTCCTACTTTCATGGTCTTATCAAAATGCGAACTGTAAAAAAGCCTGTCCAGAACTGCGATCAATGTCGCATTTGCAGAAGCATAATAAACCGGGCTGGCGATCACAAGACCATCTGCCGCCTCAAATTTCGGAGCCAGTTCATTGACAACATCATCAAAAACACATTTTCCAAGTTCATAACAGCGTCCACAGGCAATGCAGCCTCTGACATCTTTATTTCCGACACGGACAATCTCTGTTTCTACCCCTTCTGCTTCAAAGATCTTTTTCATTTCTTCCAGTGCGATCGATGTATTTCCATCTTTCCGTGGACTTCCGTTTAACATTAATACTTTCATAGGTTGATCTCCTTTACCTTTTTTATCTATAATCTCTAAATTATTTTATTCTATGGTTTCAGACTTTACATTTTTCTGCAAACTTGAAGTTATCTATTCGCATAATCAATCAAAATCTTTTTGCAACTACTGCAACGATAAGCTTCACAATGAGGGATTCCTCCTGAACCTTTACTCAATTCCAGAT
>ERZ791884.2096-NODE-2096-length-11926-cov-2.402830_pt1 | contig 11926 bp, 9 predicted proteins | sample MGYA00509941_ERZ791884 | MGnify/ENA primary metagenome ERZ791884 (study PRJEB30046, sample SAMN00792095) | human gut metagenome | study: EMG produced TPA metagenomics assembly of the A metagenome-wide association study of gut microbiota in type 2... | reverse complement strand
GGGAAAACCTCAAAGTTAAAAGTAAGCTTACTGGAAAAACAGTAATGCCATCTACTGAAAAAGTCCCATTTAAGCCTTTAGACTTGCTGCTGGCGTTTAGAAGCCTTTTTGATGAAGCAACAGCTATCTTCCTTCGTATCTATATTTCAGCCAAGAAAGGCGTATTCAGGCTTGCGAGAGACACTCAAAGCTCCACTTCATACTTTGAGATGTTAGATGATAATACAATCCGCATAAGAAGCCAGCTGGACTCCGCTGCTAAAGGCTCAGGCTCTAATTTTACAGAGGTAAAACTTGGCGGTGATGGAAGTATAAACATATCTAAAGGTTCTTCAGGTACGAGTATTTCAATAAGCTCTTCTGGAGCAGTAAACATACAAACAGGTAGCTCTGTAGACATAAAGGGGAGCAGTAATGTTACTGTTACAAGTAGCAGTAAAGTCAGTTTACAAGCTCCATCCATAAAGTTTAGCGTTAAGCCCAAAATTGGGAGTTAGGGGGTGTAGTTGTGGCTTTAATAGAAAACACAGAGATGAAAAGTCTTACTAACAATTTAGCAGTCCTAGATTTCGCTTTGTCCTCTGGTAACGCTGTAGACAGAAACCTCAAGAGGATGGAAATGGAATTTGGAGGGTATGTCTATCAGTTTGCTGTGAATCCTGAGAGTTACAAACTAAAGGAACCAGCAAGGTTCAATATCACTCAAACTAAAACGGGAGCTTATGCGGAAGCTTTTGGAGCGGGCATACGTGAAATAACTATATCTGGAGTCACTGGTTTCAGGAACGGTACTTCCAATCCAGAGATGGGTTACAGAAAGTTTAAGGAAATGCGTAACATGATTCGTACAATCTTCCTTATGAATACTGATGGTGCTCCTATAGACAAGTATCTCAATTTTTATAATTTTACAGATAATGATTATTTTGTTTGTTATCCTGACACCTTTGATTTGGATAGAAGTAAAAACAACCCGTTCCTGTACCGTTATAACATACATCTTTGGGTCATTAAGATTATGGGTGAAGCAGATACTGATGAATTCGGACAATTAAAGGGCGGTATTGGTTCCCCCATAAATGCTATGTTTGTTGCTAATACTATACTTGCGGGGGGTATTAACAAGAGTACAATAACAAATTTAGCAGTAAACACGGCTGTTAGTCAGATTACTCGGGTAGCTGGGAAAGGCTCTAATGAAGAACTTTTGGCTAGAACTGTGGGACAAGCAGCATTACAAGGATGGAAGTGGTAACTATGGCTAAAACTACAGAAGATGTAAGAAAAGACGCAGGGATTATTTGTAAAAACTTAGCTCCGCTTGTAGGATGTAGGTTTTCAGAGATTGGTTGGGCACCTATTGTAGGCGTAAATGTTTGTAAAGCTTTAACTGTAGCAGGGACTGAGGTCTCAAACGTAGCTTCAGAGAGTGTGACCCTTGATAGGATAACATTTCAATATGATGCGTATTCTAGCTTGGAGATGAACGCTATTTGGAAAAAAGCTTTAGCATATGACCCTAGTGTTCTGAACTCTAGCTACATAATGTACATTGAGAACAGAATCCCTTCTGAAGATACTATGCAAAACAAGCTTCACTTAACTTCTATGTACTGTAAATATACAGACAGTACCCTTTACGATGCGATTACTACTGGAGCAAAGTCTGTTCGCTTAACCCCCCATTATAACCAAGTATGTCACTTGATACTAGCAGCTTTCTGCTTGAGATATTACTTATTTGAGTACAGTTACAATGGAAAAGACTTGGATACTGTAGCTGTCAGCTCCAAACTTATAAGAAAAGTTATCAATAACATTGACTATGTTAAATATGTATTGAGCAACCTGGAGAATAATGACGTATCCTTTGTAGGTAGCCAAGGGTATCTTATGAAACAACTTACCTTTTTAAGGATGTCAGTCCAGATGATTGAACCGTATGTCCTTAGATATGCGGGATAGGCGGTGAAAGTATGGCAGGAAAAGGTTACATAATGCATACAGTCCAAGTAGGGGATTCACTCCAGAGACTTGCGACAAAGTATAACGTGAATGACTGGAGAGACATTGTAAGAGCAAACAACCTTATCTACCCTTATTTAGACGACAGACTTGAATCAGCAGCTCCTCATGTTGATGAGTATAAAGGCGTTGTAGCAAAAGTAGGAACTAGGCTGCTAATCCCTTCGCAGAGCTTCAACATACCCCCTGTAACAACGAAGCCTACTGACGGAACAATGGAAAAGCTTGCTTATGGCTCTGACCTTGATATTTTCTCTTACAACCCTGAAAATGAAAAGGCTGTACGATTAGATGACTATGGTGAGTTAACAAACAAGGCGGGAGACCTACGGCTTGCAGAAGGGGTACGGAATTTAAGGCAGTCTCTCATCATACGTTTTCACACTTCACTGGGTGCTATGACTCTACATCCTAACTTTGGCTCTAGGCTGAAAAAGTTAGTAGGCTTAAGAGGAACACCTCAGAACTTGATTAAAATGCAGTTAGAAGCTAAAAGAACAATTCTTTCAGATTTCAGAGTTAAGCGCATTAAAAGCTTATCAATAAAAAAGACAGGTATTGGAGAAGCTACAATTGAAGCTCATATTGTTCCAATACCGCCTTTACCTGAATTTGTGTTATCTGACACTATAACTACCAACTAGGTCATACTAGAAAAAAGGGGGTGAGACAATGAGTGATGATAACAAGGGACTAAAAATCAAATACTTTGGTGAGATAATTACTACCCTAGTTACCTGGGTTGTAGGTGGTACAACGAAGCTTTCTGATTTTAATGTAGGTAGTGCGCTGAGAACGCTGCTAGAAGCTTTCTCACTCCAGATAGAGGAATTTTATTTTGACTTACAACAAAACGTAGAGTACGCAATTGAAAATGCTATCTATTCTGCGTTTGGTTTTGATAAAACTCCTGCTTCAAATGCTACTGGACATGTAAAAATCAAGTTTCGTGAAGCACTTCCTGCAACTATAATTTTTAACAAAGGAACTATGGTAACAACTGACCCTGCTTCTGATGCTATGGTGTACTTTGAAGTTACAGAAGACACTAAAGCTGACGCAGGTTCTTTATCCGTCTTACTACCTGTTATGTGTACTGTTCCTGGAGAAATCGGTAATGTTCCCGAAGGTGCTATTGTAACGATAATCCCGTCAAACGTTTATGTTGACTCAGTCACTAATGAAACTGCGTTCAATACTGGTAAAGACGAGGAGACCTCAGAAGAAAGAAAGTTAAGATTCAAAGAGTACATATGGAGCCTTCATAAAGGTACTGCTGAAGCTATTACCTACGGAATTAAGTCAGTATCAGGCGTAGCAGGTGTATGGGTTGAGGACTTGTATATTGGCTATGTAAAAGCTTATGTACATGATGCAAATGGAGAACTGTCTCAGGAGCTAAAGACCGCAGTTGAAGTAGAATTAAACAACTGGAGAGCAGCAGGAATTGAAGTTGAAGTGCTTCCCATAGTGAAAGTCCCTGTTACTATACATCTAAATGTAATTTTCAGAGCAAACACTGATATGGTAGCTTACATATCTAACCTCAAAGGATTGGTTACAGATTACCTAAACAGCTTTACTGTAGGTGAAGACTTATACATATCCAATCTTATAGCCGCAATCATGGAAAGCTACAAAGATGTAGTTGTTACCATAGAAATCCTTGAAGGGAAAGATACGGTGGTTCTCAACAATCAACTCATTGTAGCTGGAGATATAACAATCGAAGGCACTTTGCTTGAGGATTGGGGGAACTAGCTGTGGAATGGAAAAGCAGTATTTTTTATAAAACTCTAGCAGTGTTGTACAGAGTAAACCTCAACTCTAATAATGAGACTCATAAAGCCATCATATCCTCTCTATTTAACACCTTTGTTATGATTGAAGGGGATATAGTTAAAGCTAGACTTGAGATGTGTTTACTCACTGCTTCAGGTAAATGGTTGGACTACTGGGGGGACTTTTTTAACATACCTCGGGATGAAAACGAGCTTGATGAAGATTATGTAAAACGCATAGTCCTCGAGGTTATTGCTCCCAAGGTTACAATCCCTGCTCTTCAACAAGCTTCTGCTAGGTATACTAACCGAACAGAAGGAACTAACTACAAACCTGAAGATTTTCAGATTCTGGAGCCTTGGAAACAACTTCTGAAACTCTCCCATAGAGGTACTCTTGATGGAGATTCATATTTATGGAGCTCAGATTACTACACGCAAGCGATTATTGATATTCTCTTGCCTGAGGGTAAAACTTTATCTGACGGGTTGAGAAAGTATCTAGCTAGAGTTAAAGCTGCAGGCGTACAAATCTTGTACAGTCGCTTGGTGAACTGGGAAGGGTTGATTGCGAAGTATTACTACAATGAGCATCCCTACCTGTATGTAGACATAACTCAAGCATTAAATGGAGACATACCTATTGTATACGGCTTTATGGTTGAAGACCCTAGAGCTAGCATAGTACAGAATGGACCAGACTACATAAGTAAGCTCTCAGATACGCCTGAAAGACAGCTGTCTAGTAAGCAGCTTATCTGGATGGGTTTCACAAGAACTAGAGAGCTGCCTATGGTTATTGCTAAACTCAGAGAGTTTAGAGGCAGTAGCGTAACTGACCTTCCAGACTATTCAACTATGTTGCAAAAGGCTGAGGTAGACACTACTATTCAAGACGGTATCAACTTAGATACTTATGACTTAAGCATTCAAAACTCTACAGGCAGTATCCTAACCTATTCTCAACATAGCATATATGTTAAACAAAGCTCCAATAATAACCTGGTTTACGGCTTGGCTAACTTGTTTAGAGACATTTTAAACAGTCCGCTGTATCCTTTTATGGAGCCTTACTTGAAAGACGTTTCTGCAGCTGATTTAGTGGACGGCAGAAACTTCTTCTACCCAGATTACAAAAAAACATACTACCGTTTTACAAGCTTTGTAGATGTTTGTAAGCCATTAACAGGAGCTACTCCTGAGGTTGTAACCTGGCAAAACATAATTGATAATCCTGTATCTATTAACAACTACTTGTTAAAACAGAATTCGATTATTGATAACGTAATGGCTCCAGTTCAGGTTAAACGTGTACCCTCAAGCAATAAGATTTATTTCACGGATGTAGACTCAGGTTGGTTCCAGACTGCTAATGGTCTTTGGAACCTGACTTTTGATTTTGATGTAAGCGTTACTCAAGAATCTGTGTATAAATACAACAACGATACTAAAGAGTATGAAGAGACAATTGTTGACGTAACCTCTGTAAACGGAGACATTACTATTACTTCTCCAGACAAGTTTACTGGTATGTTACAATTGGTTATAACTAATGAAATGGAGGCATAAAGATGGCTGATACAATTACTACTGAAACATCTAGGGAACGACTTCCAATCATACCATATACTGGTCATTGCAGTCGTGCTATCAATTTTTTCAAGATGCCTAATGTATTCTTTGCTCTGGGCAGGACTTCTCCTTGGGCAGCTGATGAAACAACTGACCCTGCTTTTGTACCACCTGAACCTGACATGAACGCTACTACCTTGGATGAGTTAATAGGTATGAAAAAGCTTTCTCGTCAAGTACTGGTAAAGCCTGATGATAGCGGTTCTGTTATCTACGGCGATACTACCTGGAAGGTTATTGGTGAGGATGAAGCTTTAGCTTCAGGAGCTCATTGGGTACTCTGTGAAGCTACTATTCTGGAATCAGATTTGCCGTTGGTAGACTACCGTCAAATTGGTATTTTCAGTAATGTGGTTAAAAAAGCAGATGTTTCCATAGAACAAACCGCTTTACTCCCTGGAGAGATTGAAAGCGTAGGCATCCTAGAAGTTTTACAGAACAGGCATGTAAACACTAGACAATCTGGTGTAAAAGACTTACTGTACATGATTATCGAATTCTAATGAGAGGAGACTATTCACATGGCTACAAATCGGAATGCCGCTTGGTCATACCAAGCAGACTATGTAAATAACGCAGACGGTACATTTGTTCCTGGTACTCCTCCATACTATGATGAATTTGACCCAAGTAACAACTATGTATCGCTTTTGTTTAACCCAGGTGTATCCCTACAGAATAGAGAACTAAATGAGCTTCAATCTACTATCGCCTACCGAATAAAGCAAATTGCTGATACTATGCTTACTGATGGTGATATAGTTGAAGGTTGTCAGCTGATTATCCCTGAAGGAAACTTTACACCAAAAGAGTGTACTATTACAGAAGGTAAATTATACTTGAATGGTATGGTAAGGGAACTTCAAACGTCTAAAGTCACTATTACAGGCATTGGAGTAGAACGCATAGGAGTAAAGGTCATTCAAAAGGTTGTAACCTCTAACCAGAGTTCAGCGTTGTTAGACCCTGCTCAAGGTTATGCAAACTATTTGCGACCTGGTTCTGACCGTTTAAAAGAGACCCTGTTGATTGTATTAAATGATGAAACCGCTGCTACTATGTTCTTGTTACAAGATGGTCAGCTGGTTAACTCTACAGTAAATGAAAATGATACAATCTATGATAAGATTAATGTTACTTTAGCACGTAGAACATTTAACGAATCTGGTAACTATAAGGTATCTGGACTCTCTTTGTTCTCCAAAAATCAAACTGATAAAGACCATTTATATGTATCTATCTCTGATGGTATTGCTTACGTTAAAGGCTATGAAATCTACAAGAATACTGCTACCACTATCCCTCTGGATAGAAGCGTTGATACCCGCTCTATTATTTCTGAGCCCAAGGTATTTACAACTGGTACTACTAAATATGCCTTAAACAACATCCCTGTTTCGCAAATAAACAGAGTTATCGCAGTTATCCAAGTAACTACTAATATGACTCGTCAAGGTTCTATTAGCGGTTCTGACCCGATTCCGAGTCAGTACACGCCTGCAGTAGACATTCAGCAGATTTCGCAACCATCTATTTCTAAAACCTATGTAAAGAATGTTGACTACATTCTTCAAAGCGATACAGTTAAATGGTTGGAAGGTGAAAACTCTGAGCCTGACCTTGGTTCTACCTATCAAATTACGTTTACTTATAACCGTACAATGGTTCAAGGCGTAGACTATGACCTGTTTTTAGAAAACGGTAATTATTATGTGCGCTTGTTAGAAGGGGGAGAAACTCCTGTTTCAGGTAGTGCTATGCAAGTGGACTATGACTTTATGTTGTACTACATCGCCGTACTTACCATGGATAGAACAGGTTTAATCCGTGTTGTTAGGGGTCCATCAGATAACAAAGCAAACGTAGCTGCTCCAAACTTAGACAGTCAAGATAACCTAATCCTGGGTCAAGTGCTTCTTACTCCTAAATCAGATGCTTTAGAAGTAAGCGACTACAACAACAAACGGTTAAGCATGGAAGATTTACAGAAACTCTATTCTCAGGTAATCCAACTACAAGAAAACATGGCTATAACAAGTTTAGACAGTACTGCTATGAATACTGCTGAACCTACTGCCTTGAAAGGTATCTACACAGATTCTTTCTTCGATTTCTCACGTTGTGACGTAAACCATGCTTTGTTTAACAGCGGTATTGATATGTTTACTCAGGAGCTTACAATGTCTCAACAGCAAACTCCGAATACGCTTATTATTAAAGACCCTACAGACATTTCCCCAATCGCAGCGTATAAAAAATATGGACAAGTTGTATTAGCTCCTGCTACTGAGACTATGAAGCTAGAACAAGCTTATGCGACTGCTGTAAGCCTTATCAATCCATACTCTGTATTTCCTGAATCTCCTAATATGGAAATTTCTCCTACAGTAGATAATTGGTTAGATACAGAGAGTGTTACTATTAGAACTTCAGGCGGTTCTGTTACCTTGCCTGATAAATACATACTCTCAGGTAAAAACTACGGGAGTAACTCCAACTGGGCATTGCAGAATGTAAACAAAAACACTAGTGTTTGGGAGTCTGTTGATACAGCTACTCAAACTATTGAGACTGCAGTAACCTGGATGAGACCTACTGTTATCTCTCTGGTTGGTAAAAAGTTTGCTTCACATCAAAACAACCTCAGGGTAACCTTCAATGACTTGGTAGTCTCTGCTACTCCTCTTACTTCCGCTTATCAGGGAGATACTCCTGGTTGCTTAAAGGCTGATGCTAACGGAGTAACTAAAGGCTCGTTTACCGTACCTGGTAATGTAAGATGCGGTACAGTTCAAGTAAAGCTGTTCCCAATTGACAAAGAACAGTTTGTAGCTAACGCAGCTTACACTGCTACAGGCTTACTGAGAACTACAACCACAACTCTCACTACAACCGTTTATTCTCAGTCAACGATTACTCAGTCTTATAAGTACGTTGACCCTGTATCGCAAACCTTCTTCTTCAAGGATGACCAGATTCTCAACAGTATCGGTCTGTACTTCTGTAAAAAGGATTCCACAAATCCGATTACAATTCAGATTAGAGATACTGTAAATGGATACCCTGGTACAACTATTTACGCTGAAAAGGTAATTGACCCTGTAGACATTAAACCTTCTGATGACAGCTCTCTGGAAACTATTATAACTTTGGACAATCCTGTGTATCTTCAAGCAGGCTTCCAATACGCTATAACCATTCTTACTGAGAGCAACACTGACTCCTTGTACTATGCTGCTCTGGGCGGTAAAGACCTGCTTACAGGAGCGCAAGTCATCAAGAATCCATACGCAGAAGGCATGATGTTCACTTCTTCTAATGCTATTGCTTGGTCTGAACATCAGACTTGGGACTTAAAATTTAGAGTATATGTAAACGACTTTAAAACAGACGGCTATGTATACTTCCAAGAAATCCAGAATGTATCGTTTAGCAGCGTGAGCTTGTTTGCAGACATGTCTGTACCTGTAGATACATCGTTACAGTTTGAGTACAGCCAGGATTCTGGCAGAACTTGGTATCCAATTGCTGTAAATACTCCTTTGGAGTTTTCCTACCTCTGTACCAAAATTATGATTCGTGCTCACATGATAGCTACTGGTAACAAGTCTCCTGCTTTCAACATAGATTCAATACTGTTGGTAGGTTACCTGAATGACACTGAATGTAACTACGTTATGAGAAACGTACAAACAGACAGCAAGTTTAACAAAGTTAAACAAATAGTAAGCGTAAAAGCACCTACGGGTACTGGCGTTATCGTTTATTACTCTACTGACGTAAATGGTACCAACTGGTTTACAGGTAACCAAACAGGTTCTAAAGTCCTTGAGGATAACGGCTATACGCAGTACACCTACGAGGCTGAGTTATCTACAGAGGTTCAGAACTTCAGAGCAAGGATTGGTTTAACCACTAACAACCCTTGCGTTATTCCTCATGTAAAAGATTTCATGAACATAATGACTACTAAACTTGGGTAATGAGGTAGCTTATGGAACGCACTGGGATTATAAACGGAAGACAATGTACTATTACTCCTAGTGGAGCTTTAATATTTCCTAAAACTGCTGGAGAATACAAACTCCAGCAGTTACAAAATGAGGTATTAGAACTAAAACAGGAGATTAAAGTTTTAAAAAGAATGTCTAGGCAGAGAAAAAAGGGGTGGTAAAATGCCTGTTAACAATGATTTAAACACGCTAGCAGCAACGGCACTAGAGCATATTATCATAGGCGAACCAATTAAAGCTTCTATTGATAAAACCAATGCTGCAATTGATGAGATTAATGCTCATGAAACGTCTATTGAAAGTCTTACTCAAACAGTACAACAGCTTGCAGGTATTACACTAGCATATAACATATTCGCTTTTGATACGCAAGCAACTATGGCTAGCTATGACGGGTTGAAAGCGGGAGACCGTTGCTTGACTTTAGGTAAGACAACTGTATTTGACTCTCATATCCGAGCTTGGTCTGTAAGCAACTCCTCTGCTTTGGTTGCAGACGGAGTGAATGTAGTAGCTCTTACTCCTACAGGTTTGAAAGCAGTATCTATTCAAGTTGATAAAACTGATTTCTCTTGTTTTGCTACTATTGCAGACTTACTTGCTAATACAGAATTGAAAAATAACAGCTTTTGTATGACTATGGGAAGTGCTACTGCTTTTGATAGCTATATGAAAGTTTGGGTTGTTACTAATGACCCTGCGTATACTCCTAATGGTAAAACTATTCTTGATTTAAGCAGAGATAGTTTAAAAGCTGTACAGATTAAGCTTGTAGGCTCTGACGTTTATACTTTTGATACTCCTGACTTAATGTTAGCAAATAAAGACATTGAGAATGGAAATACTTGTTTTACTCTGGGAAAAACAACTGCTTTTGACGGGTACTTCCGAGTTTGGAAAATTACTAATGATAGGGTAACTCCTAATGGTAAAAACATTCTGGACTTGCGAAGAGATAGCCTCAAAGCTGTTCAAATCAAAATTTCTGGAGCCAGCTCTACTATCTTTGCGACTATAGACCTTATGAAAGCAAATGAAGATATTGAGGCTGGTTCTTTTTGTATTACTTACGGAGATTCTGCTTTATATGATTCTCACGTTAAGCACTGGGCTATTGTCTCTGACGTATCTAATGTACCCGCAGGGTTCACTGTAGTTGAAATTGGTAGAGACAGCCTGTCTGCCGTACAGATTAAAGTCAACGCTGATACCCTTCAAGGTAAGGTTGTTGAGAATAAGGCTAACGGTATCGCTGCATACACTGCAGAAGGTATGTTACCTCTTCCAGACAATACGGAGTATGGAATTATTAAAGACGATGGAAATTTCCCATCAGCTGTCCTTCCTGTAGGTATGGAATACTATGTAGGTTACTCTGAGTTAGATGCTGGTCAGCTTTTAGCGGATGGTACAGAAGTTACTAGAGCAACTTATAAGAGCCTTTGGGACGTTATTAGTACAAGGACTTCCCAGGTTAAAACCGAAGAAGAATGGCAGGCTTATAAGACTGCTCACCCAGGTGAAGACGTTCCGTTTTATAGCTCTGGAGACGGCAGTACTTCTTTCAGGCTTCCGTTAAGGGCTTCTCACGTAGTTCAGGCTTTTGGCGTAGTAACTAATGTAGGCGGGTTAGACGTAGCTGCTTTAGCTGCGGATGCGGCTGCTGCTAGGGCTACTGCGGAACAGGCTAATACAACTGCTAATAAGGTTGCTGGAGTAACGCATATCCTGGAACGAAATACTGCTTACCAAGTAGGCGACTGTTTGAAGCATCCTGCGTTACCCTCTTGGGCGTACTTAGAATGTACCGTTGCTGGTATTACTGGTACGGAAGAACCAACTGAGTTGAAATCCTCGGGGGGGGGCAGTGACGTAGAGCCAAATACGACACTTAAAGTGTTCTTTTTAGCTGGTTCTACCAAACTCTCTGGAGTAGAAGTTACCATACCTGCGGAGAATATGACAGCTTATTCTAATGATGACGGTATCGCAGAGCTTAAACCGCTACAACCAGGAACTTATACTTTACATTTTAAAAAGGCTGGTTATGTGGAATCCGATGAAACCTATACCTTCCAAGGACTTGTTGATGAAACCTTCTCACCTACGCTTCACAGTAGTGGAGGTGGAGGTAGTGGGGGCGGGGCAAAACGCTATAGAGTGACATTTGAGACTGACGGTGGTACTACAATAGCTAGTAAGTCTGTAACCGCAGGTTCAACTTTACCATTAACCGGAAACCCGATAAAAGAGATGTATACCTTTGTAGGTTGGGGAATAAGTCCTGGCGGTGCGGTTGTATATTCTCCTGGAAGCTCTATAGTTGTAACCGCAAATATAACTCTTTATGCGGTATACGAAGCTGACTATTAAACTCCTAGTTGTAAGTTTAGTTTAACTGATTAAAGATAGAGATTGGAGGATAAAAATGTCTCAATCAATCAATCAATCAATCAATCAATCAATCAATCAATC
>ERZ791884.2088-NODE-2088-length-11980-cov-2.010901_pt1 | contig 11980 bp, 7 predicted proteins | sample MGYA00509941_ERZ791884 | MGnify/ENA primary metagenome ERZ791884 (study PRJEB30046, sample SAMN00792095) | human gut metagenome | study: EMG produced TPA metagenomics assembly of the A metagenome-wide association study of gut microbiota in type 2... | reverse complement strand
TTATCTGGAGCACAACCGCATTAAAGAACATTGTGAATCGGAACCTCTGCCCGAAGCTAAACAGATGTTGGCTATCCTGAGTCAGGACAATGATACGTTAATTCGTGAAATCCGTAAGGACATCGAACAACTCGAGAAAGAAGAGGATACCGATGATGCCGGTACGACAAATTTCCTGGAAGATATGATCGAGAAAAAGGAAAAAACGGCTTGGATGATCCGGGCATATCTGGAGAAATAATTGTTCGATTGTATTGTTGTATATAAAAAGGTAGAAGTTGCCGTACGGGTGTGCTTTTACCTTTTTTGTTTTTAAGGAAGAATTGACAACAGTTCCGGTGAAATTGCCATCTCCCGGATTGACCATGGCCATTGTACAGGCTCCTGGTCCTGACCAATTCTGCCGGACGAATAGCTGTTACTGGGGATGAAAAACTGGACCCGGATTTCCACACGACGAAGTTTGCTATGGCTTTTTTTATTTCATCCCTCCGTTTTATACATCTGTCAAAGAAGCGGATATTAGTTTTATATCGGCAAGTTTGTACGGGAACTGCCTTCCGGACGGAGACTTGGATACTTCCCTTATCCGCATGCAGGCTTTTGGTCCGATGTTCCTTACGAATTATTGATATTCATAAGCGCACCTACGGTGCCGGTGAAAAATCTCAATCAGAACCATAGGTGTGCTATCAAAAAAGGAACGATTCCGTCGATTAGAAAGCTCTAGGGCTGACACGAATCAGTTTGGGAGAACTCTCTTTTCCTGAGCAGGACGATGTTTTCGACGTGATGAGTGTGTGGAAACATGTCGACCGGTTGAACAGCTATAACTTCGTAGGCAGAATCCATCATTTGCAAATCTCTGGCCTGGGTTGCTGAGTTACAGCTGACATAGACAATACGTTCGGGAGAGGCTTGAAGGATCGTTTGGACTACATCCGGATGCATGCCTGCGCGGGGAGGATCGGTGATGATAATATCCGGTTGTCCATGTTTACTTATGAATGAAGCATTCAGCACGTCTTTCATGTCTCCGGCATAAAAAATAGTGTTATCTATGTGGTTGATTGCTGAATTGACTTTAGCATCTTCGATTGCTTCGGGAACATATTCTATACCGATCACTTTCCGGGCCTGACGGGCGATAAAATTGGCGATCGTTCCTGTTCCTGTGTAGAGATCGTAGACAGTTTCCTGCCCGGTTAAACCTGCCAATTCGCGTGTTTTGCTGTATAGATTATAGGCTTGTTCGGAATTAGTCTGATAGAAAGATTTCGGACCGATCTTGAATTCTTCAAAGATATGATCCCGGCCATGAAAACAGAACATATCCTGATCGGTTAGGTTATCGTTCAGTTTTTCGTTGATCACGTACATCAGGGAGGTGATTTGTGGGAATTGCCGGACAAGCGTTTCCAATAATTGTTCGCGTGCTCCAGTATCTTCATGTCCGAAGGCGAGGATAACCATGATTTCCCCTGTCGAGGCAGTTCGGATGATCAGGGTGCGCAGGAAACCTTGCTGGGCCCGGATATCGTAAAACGAAAGACCTTTTTTCAGGGCATAAGTTTTGATGAAATTCCGGATTTCGTTGGAAGACGATCCTTGCAGGCAGCAATGATCGATATCTACCACTTTGTCGAACAGTCCCGGCACATGAAATCCTAAAGCCGGAGTACGCTCTATATCCGCTTCCCTGCTGATTTCTTCCCGGGTGAGAAAGCGCTTATTCGAAAATGTAAACTCTAGCTTGTTGCGGTAATAGAGTTGGCGGGCAGATCCGATGATCGGATAAACATTTTGTAGTTTTATTTTTCCGATGCGTTGCAAATTGTCGTTGATTTCCTGCTGTTTGAATTCCAGTTGTTTTTCGTAAGGGAGATTTTGCCATTTGCATCCTCCGCAAATGCCGAAATGGGTACAAGCCGGGGCTATACGTAAGGCCGAGAACCGATGGGTATGGGTGACTATGCCTTCCATAAAATTTTTACGTTTTCGGGTGACTTGAACATCAACAATATCTCCCGGAAGCGTATTCGGGACAAATAACACTTTTTCGTCGATATAAGCAATGGATTTACCTTCCGCTGCGATTTTTTGTATTTCTACTTTTTCTAACAATGGTTTTTTACCTCTTCCCACTTGTATTCAGCTTTTATAATGGTTTATTTTATTCATGCTTTAACGAGTTTCGGATAGTAAGATATTTTTCAATTCTTGTACTCCTTCGGAAGCTCCTTTTTCAATCAGGTGATAGCCCATCCGGTGTGCTTGTTGAGGAATCTTAGGATCGATAACGAAGACCGGAATACCTTCGGGGGCATAGTGCAACAGACTGGCTGCCGGATAAACGGCCAGTGAAGTACCGATAATGACGAAAATATCTGCCTGACGAACCAGATCGGTTGCCGGTTCGATATTGGGTACTGCCTCTCCGAAGAAAACTACATGAGGACGTAACAATGAGCCGTCTTCACAACGGGTCCCTGGTTTCAGTTCCCAGCCTTTCAGGTCGTAAATCGAATCGGGATTTTTACTGCTTCGAACTTTCTTCAGTTCTCCATGCAAGTGTAGAACATGCTTACTACCGGCACGTTCGTGCAAATCGTCGATATTTTGGGTGATGATCCGGACATCGAAATAATTTTCCAACTCGGCTAGGCCCTTATGACCGGCATTGGGTCGGGCTTCGTAGAGCTGTTTTCGGCGCTCATTGTAAAAATGGTTTACTAATTCCGGATTACGTTCTAATGCTTCAGGGGTACAAACATCTTCGATCCGGTAATTTTCCCATAAACCGTCGCTGTCCCGGAAAGTTTTGATTCCGCTCTCTGCGCTCATGCCTGCTCCTGTTAATACAACCAGTTTCATTTTTGTCATTTATTTGTGCAAAGGTAGTTTATTTTTGAGAAAATGGTAGTGGAGCAAATATCTATTTTAAGAAACGTAGGAATAGCAGATTAAGGAATGACTTGCTATCCAATGAATTGCGTAGGATTTTGTATGCCCTTCCCATTTGGGTGCGTACGGTATTGATAGAGATGCCCAGATAGTCAGCAGCTTCTTGATATTTCATATTTTGCAGACAGCAGAGAGTGAACACCTGTTTGCATTGTTCCGGTAGTTTATGTAGTGCTTGGTAGAGTTGGTTGTATTCTCGTTCTTTATCTTCTAATTCGGTTGTTAGAGTTGGGGAAGAGTCCTTCTCAATCGGCATGTGCAGAAGCTTTTCTTGTTTTCTCTGTTCATTGTGCAGATGGTTCAGGCATGTATTGTGTAGTGAGCGGTAGAGATAACCTTCTAAGCTACTTTCTATATTAAAAAATTTTTTTTCAAGCCATAAGGTGATAAAAAAATCTTGAACGATATCTTCGGCTGCAGCTTGATTTTTTATAAAATGATTTGCATATAGTACCAAGTCGGAGAAATAGGCTGTAAACAAGTCTTTGTATGCTTGTTCACTTCCTTTCTGTAATCCTTTTAGAATAATTTGCTCTTCTTTCATTTTTTTTGTGTATACAATTTTGTTGCAATGTTTGTAAAAAAATAGATATATGCAAATTATTTATTTCTCTTACTTATCTTTTAACTTTAGTCGTAGCTTCCCCGTAGCTCCCGGCTTCTTGTTCGGATGAGTTTCGGGGAAACTTCGGGAGAAGAACGGAGAATGGTGAGAGGGGAGTGAGACCCCAGTGAGATATGGGTGGGGAGGTTATAGGGGGAAATAATTTGTTCGGTCTCCGAATAGCGTAAAAAAATAAATTTTTTGTCACATTATTTTTTGAATTCGGTGTCATTATAATAAAAAAACAAAATTAGTGGGAATGGAAAATAGAATTTGGGAAATTATAGCAGCTTCAATTCATGGCGAGGAGTTATCTCAGGAAGAGATAAGTACATTGCAAGTTTGGCTGGACGAGAATAAGCAGAACCGGGATGAATACGCTAGGTTGCAGATTTTTTATGCAGAGAACAAGGGCAGTCTTAAAGATAATATAAATGTACAACGCGCTTGGGAAGATAATTACGCTAGAAGAAAGGCTGGTAAAATGATAAGGCTTCGCCGGAAAATTGTACGTTGGGGATATGCGGCTGTCGTTACATTGGTTATTGGTGTTGGTGTGTTTTGGGTGACAGAAAAAGATGATGAGCAGGCTGTAAAAGTTGAATTTGTAGAATCTCAGATTGTTCCCGGATCTCCGAAGGCTGTGTTGACCTTGGCTTCCGGCGAAGAGTTGGACTTGCAAGAAGAGGGGCAATTTGTAAGTAAGGATAGCAGCAGAATTCGCAATGTGGGGAATGTGCTTGAATATGAGGCAGGCGTAAAGAAGCACGGAGAGAAAAAGTTGGAGTATAACACTTTGACAATTCCGCGTGGAGGTGAGTACCAATTGAAATTGGAAGATGGTACGAATGTTTGGTTAAATGCAGAGACTGAGTTGCGTTTCCCGGTTGCTTTTGGTGACAGTGAACGTAGAATTTTTCTGAAAGGAGAGGCTTATTTCGATGTGGCAAAAGAGGCGGAACGTCCATTTGTTGTTTGTGTGCATGGAGTGGATGTTACGGCATTGGGAACTGAGTTTAATATTGCAGCAGTACAAGGTGGGGATGAGGTGTTGACAACGTTGGTAAATGGTTCTGTGCGGGTAGTGAATGAAGAAGGTGCAGACTGTATTTTGACTCCGGCGGAACAGGCCGTTTGTAAAAAAGGCGTGGTAGGGATTGAAGTGCAGAAAGTGAATACGAATCTTTACACTTCTTGGAAGGACGGATATTATGCTTTTGACAAGCAACCATTGGGAGAAATAATGAGGACTTTGGAACGTTGGTATGATATTCATGTGGTGTTTGCGGATTCTGTAGCGGGAAAATTGCGTTTTTCAGGACGGTTGAAAAGATATGAGGATATTGATAATTTATTAACCATGATAAAACTAACTAATGACGTAGATTTTGAAATTGAAGAACGGGTAATTATTGTAAGAACTAACAAAAACCGGAAATAGGGAGGTATTTCCGGTTGAGAAGTGATGCCTCATATAAGCCGGCAAGCGTTTGAGGCAACGTTTAATTTTAATTTAACAAATGTATGAAAAAAAGATTATTAAAGAATGCCATGTCAAGAAAAAGAATATGGCTGCGTAAAATGTTTTTGCGTATGAATTATTTGTTTTGTTTGCTAGTATTAGGGGCACTTTCTGTTTCTGCAGAAGTCTATTCTCAGAATGGATTAGTTAGCTTGAAGATGAAGGATGCGTCTTTGGTAAAAGTTTTTAATGAAATTACTAAGCAAACCGGTTATGATTTTTTGTACAATTATGATTTGGTACAAAATAAGGGGACTGTAGATGTTAATGCAAAAATGGTGGATTTGAAAGACTTTTTGCATGATTTGTTAAAGGGAAAAAACTTAGGGTTTGAATTTCGTGATGGAGCTATTATTGTTCGTGGTGAGTCTGTACGATTGGATGATCAAAAGATTAAATCTAGGACAATAAAAGGTATTGTAAGAGATAAAACGACAGGAGATCCATTGCCTGGAGCAACGATTAAAATAAAAGGGACCTCAGTAGGAACAGCTACTAATATGGAAGGTAAATTTGAATTGACAGTTGCTGATAATTTTATTGCTTTAGAGGTTTCTTTTATTGGTTATGGAACGGTAGAGGTGACGGTAGGCAAGCGAGAACAATTAGAGGTATTGTTGGAAGCTGAATCGTCAAAAATGGATGAAGTCGTTGTAACTGGTGTATATACTCGGAAAAAGGAGAGTTTTACAGGATCTTCCCAAACTTACAAGGCAGAGGAATTAAAGAGTGTAGGGAATCAGAACCTGATTCAGAGTTTGAAGGTATTGGATCCTGCTTTTGCTGTATTGGAAAGTAATGAATTTGGTTCTGACCCTAACCGATTACCGGATTTGGAAATTCGTGGTAAAAGTAGCATTGTAGGGTTAAAGGAGCAATTTGGAGAAGATCCTAATCAGCCTTTGTTTATTTTGGATGGTTTTGAGACTACCTTGCGGACTATCATGGATTTGAGTATGGATAGAATCGCATCTGTTACAATTTTGAAGGATGCTGCTTCAACGGCAATTTATGGTGCTAAAGCAGCAAATGGTGTGGTGGTCGTTGAAACTAAGGTCCCTCAAGGTGGTAGATTGCGTTTATCATATAACGGCAGTTTTGAGATTTCTTTTGCAGATTTGACTGATTATAATTTGATGAATGCCGCAGAAAAGTTGGAATTTGAACGTTTGGCTGGAAATTTTAAATCAAATATTGCAGATAATCAAGAATTGAAAGAAGTTCGCTATAATAAATTATTGGGCAACGTGTTGAGAGGTGTGGATACATATTGGCTTTCAGAGCCTATTCGTACTGGTTTTAATCAGCGTCATAATCTATATGTAGAAGGTGGTAATGAGCAGTTTCGTTATGGATTTGGAGGTAGTTATAATAAAATCCAAGGGGTAATGAAATCTTCGACCCGTGATATTTTTAGTGGAAATCTTGATTTACTGTATCGTGTCGGCAAGTTGACATTTTCTAATAAATTAAGTGTAGATGTTACAAAACATGATAATCCTGTTGTCCCTTTTTCAGAGTATGCACATGCAAATCCATATTATCCCAAAAGGACTGCCGATGGAGCTGTGGAAAAATGGTTGGAATACAAGGAAGATAAAATGAGCGCAACAGATGCTTCAGAGATTGTTGGTAATCCATTGTGGAATGCAGCCTTGAATAGTTATGATAAAAGTGAAATGTTTGGAGTTCGTAATAATTTTAATTTAGAATATCGTCCATTTGATTTTTTGTATGTAAGAGGTCGCTTCGGGGTTTCTAAGCAAACAACAGATTCTGAAAAATTTACTTCTCCTGATGCTACGGAATTCGACCAGGTGGAATTGCTGAAGAAAGGTTCTTATGATGATATGAGAGAAGATGACTTTTTTTATGATGGCGATTTGACTTTGACTTATGGGCAAATATTTAATGATGCACATCAGATCAACGCAGTATTGGGAGTATCAATCAGTGAGCGAAAGAGTATTTCCAAAGGATTCTCTGCTGTCGGTTTCCCGGAAGGGAATTTTACGACTCCTGGTTTCTCTAATGAGTATCCTGATAATGGAAAGCCTTCTTATGGTGACTCTAAGAATCGTTCTGCGAACTTTTATTTTAACGGGGGCTATTCTTATAAGAATAAATATTTGTTGGATGCGAACGTTAGAATGGACGGTACTTCAGTATTCGGCTCTAATAAAAAGTTTACTACGACATGGGCTGTAGGTGTAGCTTGGAATATTCATAATGAGTATTTTATCAAGGATAATACAGATATATTCGATATGTTGAAAGTTCGTACATCTATCGGTAATCCTGGTAACCAGAATTTTGGTTCATATAATACTATCACAACCTACCAGTATAATAATTGGATGCAGAATAATTTCGGAACAGGATTATTGGTTAGTACATTTGGAGATCCGGATTTGCAGTGGCAGAAAACGACCGATATTAACGTAGGTTTCGATTTAAGTATGTGGAGTCGCTTCCATATTAATTTTGATTATTTTCATAAGAATACAGATCCATTATTGGCTTCTATCGGGATTCCAGCGTCTGTCGGAATGTCATCACGTCTTAGCAATATTGGTAAGCAGGTGAATAAAGGTGTTAGTGGAACTATTCGGTATGCTATCATTTATCGCCCGCAAGAACGTATAAATTGGACAATGAGCCTTTCTTTCAGAAATGTTAAAACGTATTATGATAAGATTGGTAGAAAATTAAATCAATATAACAAAGAAAATATATCAAAGAACTTGACTCGTTACTATGATGGAGGAAGTCCTACTGCATTGTGGGCTGTACGTTCAGCAGGTATTGACCCGGCAACCGGTCAGGAAATATTCTTGACAAAAGACGGTAAGCCTACCTTCCAGCATGACTATGATAATGAAGTTGTTGTGGGTAACACGAATCCAGATGTGGAAGGAGTTTGGGGTAATTCTTTATATTGGAAAGGTTTTTCTTTGAATTTGCACATTCGTTATAGTTTGGGAGGACAAAAATTCAATAATACTTTGTATGAAAAAGTAGAGAATATTTCTGCTACCGGGTTGTCGCAGAATCAGGATAAACGAGCTTTGTATGATCGTTGGCAAAAACCCGGCGACAAAGCCAAATTTAAGGGTATTTCTCAAACAGATATAACTCCTATATCTTCGCGATTTGTACAAGATAATAACTATATTGCTATTGAATCTGTGCGTTTAGCTTATGAGTTTCCACAAAGATGGATGGAACGTATTAGATTTTCTGGATTGACGGTGAGCGCCTATATGAATGATATTTGCCGTTTTTCAACCATTAAAGATGAGCGAGGAATCAGTTATCCGTTTGCACGGAGTGTTTCAATGTCCATTTCTGTTAACTTTTAAATTGGATTGTATATGAAAAAGTATTTGATAATTTTTATGTGCCTTTGGGGAGGAATTAATTTTTCTTGTTCAAATTGGCTGGATATAAAACCAAGTGATAGAATTTCAGAAGAGAATAATTTTTCTGATTTGGTGGGATTTAAAAAAGCACTGAATGGAGTTTATATTGAATTGAATAATCCTGATTTATATGGAAAAAATCTTTCTTGTGAATTTATAGAAATTTTGGCTCAGCGGTATGCTGTCGGAGATGAAAATAAGAGCACTAAAGAGTTGATGAAGTTTTCATATAATGGTTCTGCGGGTAGGGGTAAGTCGACCAGTATTTGGGGTACAGCTTATAAATTAATAGCTAATACCAATCTTATTTTGAAGAATGTTGAGCAGCATAGAGACGTACTTGTAGGAGAGTATTATAATTTAGTCAAAGGAGAAGCATTGGCATTGAGAGCATTATTACATTTTGATTTGTTCCGTTTGTTTGGTCCTGTGTATGCAGAAGATTCAACTGCAACTTCTATACCTTATTACAAGGAATTTCAGTTTGATGTTGCTCCTTCTTACGCAGCACATGATTTTATGAATATGGCTATAGCGGATTTATTGGAAGCAGAACGATTGTTGATAAATGATCCGATTGTAGAATTTGGAGTGAAGGGAAATACTAAAGATGTTTTTTTACAGGATAGAAATTTGCGATTGAATTATTACGCAGTGCAGGGTTTGTTAGCTCGTGCTTATTTGTATATGGGTAATAACGAAAGAGCGCTTTATTATGCAGAGTCCGTTATTAAAATACAAGAAGAAAAATTCCCATGGATAACTCCTATGAAATTGAATAATTCAAAAAGTGCTGATTGTGTGTTTTCTACTGAAATTATGTTTGCATTGCAAAATTTGGACAGAAATACATTGTATACTTCGTTGTTTGACGGTGCTAATTTGAAACTTAATTCTTTGTTGGCTCCTCGTGGAGATGTTGTTGATAATGTATTTGAGTTTGATAAAACCGATTATCGCTATTCAAGTTCTCTTAATGGAAGAGTGGAGATTTCTGGTACTACATATCGTGTGTTTAATAAATTTCAGGGTACAGATTCTCTGTACAATCAAATGATACCGATGATACGTATCAGTGAGATGTATATGATTGCAGCAGAGACTTCAACAGATGGACCGACACGTCTTGGCTATTTCAATACCTTTAGAAATCATCGTAATTTGGCAAGTGTTCGTGAACGGGATGTTGATTATTATTTGGAGAAGGAGTGGAAAAAAGAGTTTTATGGAGAAGGGCAGTTGTTCTTTTGGTATAAACGCAATAAAAAAATAGAAATGCAATCCGCTACAGACCAGTATGGTACGGTGGCTGTGAAATTGTCAAATTATGTGCTTCCGATTCCTGATGCAGAAAGTCAGTATAACTAAAATGTATTTATTATGAAGAATTTATTGTTTTTATTATTGATATTGGTCGGTTGTGTGTCATGCGAAAAAGAGATTGACACCTACGAAGGCGGTAGTGGGATTTATTTTGCAGACGGAGGATTATTTTCTGATACGCTAAGGGTGGCATGGGGATTGAAAAATTCGGATGTAAAAAAACAGTCTATTCTATTAAAAGTATGTCTGTACGGCAATACTGCCGATTATGATCGTAAATTTAATATTGAAATATATTCGGATACAGATACCTTGTCGGCAATTGAAGGCGTGGATTTTAAAGCGTTTGATACCGAGTATGTAATTCCGGCCAATCAAGTTGAGGCTTTTATTGATATAGATTTATTACGTACGGAGGATTTAGTAAAACATCCGAAGCGTTTCGTGGTGAAATTGATTGAAAATCCAGAACTCCAGTTTATTTATACTCGTAAAGTCGCTGTTCAAATTGATAGTGTGAATTTTAAAATGCGAGATATCGATTACCAACGTGTGATTGTAATGAATGAGAATTTTCCAATGCCGACATGGTGGAATTTGTATGGTACAAAATATTTTGGAGTTTGGTCTCAGAAAAAATCTTCATTAATATGTGATGTGATGGGTATTGATCGGGAAGACTTTGTGGGTACAAAATTGACCGAAGGGTATTTGAAATTTGTTGGAAAATATATGCATCGCTGGTTACAGGATAATCCTCACACAGATGAAGATGATAAACCGATGGAAATGGGGGAAGCTTCTAAGGGTTAAATGATTAAATGTTTGATGTTATGAAATTTAGATACATATTGATATTGTTGAGTGTGCTGTTATTAGGGGCATGCGCAGAGGATAAAGGTAATTATGTCTATCATGAAATTAATGAAGTGGCAATCGCAGAAGGTTTGGAGCAAGGTAAGTTATATACAAAAGTTTCCTTTGTTGATAATCTTACGTTTGATCCTGTGATTAATTCGACATTAAAGGATTTCAGTGAAGCTGATTATGAGTACGAATGGAAAGCAATACCTAGAGGTGTAGATTTTGAAGACATAGAAAAGGCAGATAGTTTGGTACTTTCAACAGAACGTAGAATAGATATGTTGTTGACATTAAAACCGGGTGACTATTCATGTTTTTTTAATGTAACCGATAAAGAAACAGGCGTTTGCTGGTCGACACCTTTTTATTTGCGAGTGAAATCCATGACTAGTGAGGGGTGGATGGTATTGTGTGAAGAAAATGGCGAGTCTCGTATGGATATTGTGTTTAATTCAAGTGAAAATGAAGACTTAATAGCGCATAATATTTGGGAAAATGAACCATTTAAGCCAGGGGTTCCTCAACGTTTGATATATAATTATAGTGTGGGAGAAGTTTTTCCTATGCTAGTGACAGATAAAGATACCTATGTGATGGATTCAGAAGATTTGCGGGCAGGTGAAGATAATAGTTTGAAGTGGCGATTTGGTATTACTCCGGATGCGGTTCATTTGCTTGCTGCTAATTTGTCAATGTTTTCTGTAAATGATCGCTGGGTGATTATTGATGACAAACATGATGTTTATGGTATTGACATGTCTGTTTATGGTAGTGTCTTTGAATATCCTATAAACAAGATCGATGGAAAAATTGATTTTAAGGTAGCTCCTTTTGTTGGAGTAAGCTTTGATGATAATTATAGTAACGGTGGTTACGGATGCGCTCCTGCTGTTTTGTATGATGAAACCCATCAGCAATTTTTGGTGATTAGAAATAATTCTACTTATCCTTCGGTGATGACTTTTTCAGGAGAACAGAAATTTCCAGTACAAACAGGATGCGACCTTGTGCACATGGAGTCAACAAAGCTTGGATTGATTTATGCTATATTGAAAAATCCTACGACACAGGAATTTTTCTTTTGCGGAATGAAATTGAGGGCTCATTATGAAGAACCAGATAATTGGTGGGAAGAAGGTGAGTATGAAGAGTATAATGTCCAAGAATATTATGGTAAGGTTACAGGAGTAGGTCTGGATAAAGCAACTATGTTTGCTTGCCATCATTCTCTTCCTTATTTGTTTTATTCAGATGGGCAAACAGTTTATCAATTTGATATGG
>ERZ791884.2084-NODE-2084-length-11991-cov-3.512232_pt1 | contig 11991 bp, 10 predicted proteins | sample MGYA00509941_ERZ791884 | MGnify/ENA primary metagenome ERZ791884 (study PRJEB30046, sample SAMN00792095) | human gut metagenome | study: EMG produced TPA metagenomics assembly of the A metagenome-wide association study of gut microbiota in type 2... | reverse complement strand
CCCCACGCCCCCGTGGGCAGCGCGCTGCCCGAAAAAAACCCCACTGCCGTCACCGCCGCCGTGGTCAGCGCCGCCAGCAATATCAATAAATCCCGCTTTCGCAAAAAGCATCCCCTCCCTTGGACATCCTATGCCCTTGGGAGGGGATGTATTCATTTTTGGTTCACTGTCCGCCGTGGAGGTACTTGTAGTCCCAGTCCAGATCGAACAGCTTGTTGCCCCGCTCCATGGGACAGCCGGTGTACAGGTCGTCCGCCAGCTCCCGCAGGACCTCCGCAGGCTCCAGGCACTCGATATAAAAGTCCGGCAGGGCTTCCTCTCCCAGCCGCGCCCCCAGAATGGCACCGGTAACGGCGCCCACGGCGGCGCTGCGGCCGGAGTGGTTCACCGCCGCGATCATGGCGCTGTCAAAGTCGGCGGAATTGGTCAGGCAGGTGTAAATTGCCCCCGCAAGCACCTGCGCGGCGCTGTCGCAGCCCAAGCGCTCCATCACGTCCACGGGGCTGAGATTGGGGGATTCCGAGTAGGTGATGGCGTGGCGCACCAATGTCGCGACCTCGAACGCCTGACTGTACTGGTGGCCGAACTGCTCTTTCATGGCCTCCACGGCCTCCGCCACCAGCCGTTTCAGCGGCAGGTGGGGCTGACGGATGAGCCTGCTCATGATGTGCGCCAGCACCGCCCCGGAGAGAAACGCCGAAGGACTCCCCTGCGTCAGCGCCACCGTTTCCGCCCCCAGCAGATCGATCTCATGCTGGTCGGTACGGTCTTCGTGGAAAAACAGCCCGACGCCGATGGCGGTGGTGATGCCGCCGGGGCCGTCGTAATTGTTGGCGGGGGTTTCGGGGGTTCCCAGCGTGGGGCGGCTCAGGGTGTCCAGCATCCTGGTGTCCATGCAGTGGCGGCGGCAAAGCTCGGCTTTCCGCAGAAGCCAGCAGTAATTCCGGGTGGGGCGTCCCCATGGGCGCTGAGAGGCAGCCCATTCCCGGCTGCTCATGCCCACGTATTTGATGAAGGGCGCCATTTTCCCCAGCATCTGTCCCCGGGTCAGACCGAAGAGCAAGCCGTTGCAGGTAAACGCCGCCAGCTGGGTATAGGAGGTGACGTCGGCGTAGCCGTTGACCAGATCGTAGCCCAGCAGGCCGTTGGGGCCGTAATCCTCCTGAATCTCCTGCCAGCTGCGGTTGTCCACGGTGTATCCCATGGCGTCCCCAACTGCCAGTCCCAGCAGGCACCCACGGTATGACGACTGCGAAACGGCCATTGTCTGTCCCCCCTGCAAATATCTTCTTCCGCTTATTATACCCTCCGACCCGGGAAAAGGCAAGGGAAATCTACGCCAGCTCCCCGGAAATCGCCGCCAGCGCCGCCGACAGCCGTTCCTCCTTCAGGCCGGAGTAATTGATCACCAGACAGTGCAAATCTTCCGACTGGTCGTGGTAGTAGCTGCTTAGAGTCCTGACCCGGATGCCAAGTGTGGCCAGCTTGTCCGTCAGCGCTTGATCGGAAAGGGACGTCGCCACATTCAGCAGGAAATGCAGTCCCGCGTCCTGTTCCTGAATGGTCAGCTTGTCGGAAAAACTGCATTTTTCCAGCAGGGAAACCACGGCATTCCGGCGGTTTTTGTAAAATTTCCGCATTCGGTTGATGTGTTTTTCAAAGAAGCCCCGGCTTAAGAACCGCGCCAGCGTGTACTGCTCAAAGCTGGGGACGGTGCAGCTGTAGAACCCCAGCTTCTGCTGAAACGCCGCCATCAGCCCCCCGGGAAGCACCATGTAGCTGATTCGGATGGAGGGCGCAAGGCTCTTGGAGAAGCTGTTCATGTAGATCACCCGTCCGCCGTCGTCCAACGACTGCATGGCGGGGACGGGATGGGCGTCGAAGCGGAATTCCGAGTCGTAGTCGTCCTCGATGATCCATTTTTCGCCCCCATTTGACCAGTCCAGCAGCTCCCGTCTCCGGCTCACCGGGGTGACGATGCCGGTGGGAAAGTGGTGGGAGGGGGAAATGTGCAGCACATCGGCGCTGCCGAGACTCTCCGGGAGGACGCCCCGGTCGTCCATGGCGGCGCTGACGGTTTTCACGCCCCCGGCGGCGTAAATTTTCCGGATTTTTCCATATCCCGGCTCCTCCACGGCGTAGACCTTCTCCCGCCCCAGCAGCTGGATCAGAAGATTGTACAGGAAGTCCGTTCCCGCGCCGATCAGGATGTTCTCCGGATCCACCCGCATGCCCCGAAAGGCCGCCAGATGTCCGGCAATGGCCTGCCGCAGCTCCGGGATGCCCCGGTTGGGCAGGGGCGCGAGAAGCGCCTCGCCGAAGTCCAGCATGACCTCCCGCTGCAAGCGCGACCAGACGGAAAAGGGGAACTGCTCCGTGCCGTTGGCGGTCAGGTCAAGAAGGCAGGCTGCGTCCTCTTTCGGGCGCCGCGCCGGGGCGGCGGGCACCGGGTTGCGGCGCTCCACCGTCTCCACGAAATAGCCCACCTTCTCTTTTGAGCAGATGTAGCCCTCGGACAGCAGCTGACTGTAGGCGGCCTCCACGGTGATTTTGCTGACCTCCAGATTCTCCGCCAGCGCCCGTTTGGATGGCAGCTTCTCCCCGGGACGCAGCGCCCCGGACAGGATATCCCCCCGGATGCAGCGATAAAGTGCCTCGTAAAGGGGGACACCCGGGGATTTTTTCAGCTCGTAGGTTAACATAACATCTCTCCTTGGGGAGGATTGGGGTATGCCTGGGGAAAGAGGGGGCGCGTCCCAGCAAGCCGGAAATTGCCGCACGGAGACGGCAATTTCAGCCTATCGACTTGATCAGGAAATATTTATCAAGCCGCGGGTTCAGTTTGCTGCGCCTGATAAATTCAATCGAAAAACCGTTTTTCAGATAAAATATCGGAGCCTGAAATTCATAAGTGGTTAAGGTTATACGCTCAATTCCCCTATCTTTGCAGTATCTTTCAACAAATGCCAAAAGGCTGCTGCCAATTTTCATGCCGCGGTATTTTTCATCCACGATCAATTCACTTACATGGGCTTCATCATAGCAGATATGCCCTGTTATGATGCCTGCCGTTTCATTATTTTCCTTCGCGGCGAAGGCGAAATCTGTATAATCGCCCCTTATATTCTTTTGAGAAGCATACATTTCAAATTGAGTGCGGACATATTCGGAATAGTCTGCGTCCAATTTATCAAGCTGTTCAATTTTTACCATTGCCCAATTTCCTTTCTGATTTACCGGCTTGTCAAGTCTTTTCCCTGCGGAAGACGCGGCGGAAAATCTTTTCGCCCCAGTCGAACAGGCGCTGTATGGCGAAAAACACCGTGGGGGTCATGAGCAGCAGCGTCAGCATCAGAAGATTCGTCTGAACCGTGCCGGAACGCAGCTCGAACAGCTCCCCAAGGCAGGTGAACACGACGATGAGGCACACCAGCATGGCGCCCCACACGATCCTGCGGAACGCCCCGAAGGGCTTGCACACCTGAAACAGCACCATCATGCCCACCACAGCGAGGATACCCGCGCACACCGTGGCGATGGACGCCGCCGGGAGGTCAAAAACCACCATAAACGCCTGACACACCAGCACGGCAAACACGTTGGTCAGCCCGCCGGGGAACGCCCGGCGCAGAACCCCCCGGAGAAAATGCCCGGTCACCCGGTCGTAATTCGGCTCCATGGCAAGGAAGAAAGAGGGAATGCCGATGGTCAGCGCGGAGATCACCGTCAGGTGCATGGGCTGCAAGGGGTACGGCCAGTCCGTGAACAGGGAGATTACCGACAGGAACAGGGAAAAAATATTCTTCACGAGAAACAGCGTCGCCGCCCTCTGAATATTGTTGATGACCCGCCGCCCCTCCGCGACGATACCGGGCATGGCGGCAAAGTCGTTGTTCAGCAGCACGAGACTGCCCAGCTGGCTGGCCGCCTGTGCGCCGGAGCTGAAGGCAATGGAGCAGTCCGCCTGCTTCATGGCAAGCAGATCGTTGACGCCGTCGCCGGTCATGGCCACGGTGTGTCCCTGCTTTTGCAGCGCCGCCACAAGGCGGCGTTTTTTCTCCGGCGTTACCCGGCCGAAAACCGTATTTTCCGACACCGCATGGGAAAAATCCTCGTCGGTTTCCAGCGCGGAGGTATCGATATACCGGTCAGCGCCGGGAATGCCCGCCCGGGCGGCGATCAGGCTGGCGGTGTGGGGATTGTCGCCGGATATGACCTTCACGGTCACGCCCTGACGGTCAAAATAGCCGAAGGTCTCCGCCGCCTGCTCCCGGATGCGGCCGCTGAGCAGAATCAGCGCAAGGGGCGCTACCAGCGCCGGGTCCAATGCGCCGGGGACGGGGTCGCCGTCATATCGGGCGGCCAGCAGCACGCGGCAGCCCTGCTCCGCCCAGCCGTCCACGGTGTCCCGGTATTCTTCAAACCGCTGCGCCAGAATGAATTCCGGCGCGCCCACCAGAAACGCGCCCTGCCCCGCGAACACCGCCCCGCTCCACTTGGTCTCCGGGGAGAAGGGGATGCGCTTTTCGCAGACCCAGTCGGTTTCGCCGCCGAACAACTCGTGAATGGCCTTGCCCGTGGCGTTGTCCGGCTCTGACGCGCCGTACATGGCGGTGAGGACGGCTTCCAGATATTCAGGATTCCCGTCGGACAGGGGAACGACATTTTCCACTTCCATATCCGGCTCGGTGATGGTGCCGGTTTTGTCCACGCACAGCACATCCACCCGCGCCAGGGTCTCGATGCAGTTCATGTCCTGCACCAGCACCTTTTTCCGGCTCAGCTTCACCGCCGACGCCGCCATGGCGATGGAGGTCAGCAGATACAGCCCCTCGGGGATCATCCCCACCAGCGCCGCGACGGTGCCCTCCACGCTGCTTTCCAGACCCAGCTTGAGGACGCAGAACTCCTGATAGAACAGGATAATGCCCACCGGCACCAGCGCGATGCCCACGAAAAGGATCAGCCTGTCCAGAGAGCGCATCATTTCCGACTTTTTCGCGCCGGGGTTTTTCTGGGCTTCCCGGGAAAGCCGGGCGGCAAAGGAATCCCCGCCCACGGCGGTAAACTGCACCCGCCCACGGCCGGAGAGAATGGCCGAGCCGGACTTGACTTCATCTCCGGGAACCTTCGTCACCGCGTCGGCCTCGCCGGTGAGCAGCGACTCGTCCACCCACATTTCCCCGCTGCGTAAGATGCCGTCGGCGGGGAGGGTATCGCCGGAAGCAAATTCGGCGATATCGTCCTTGACGATGGCTTCCGGGGAAATCTCCTGCCGCGTTCCGTTCCGGATGACGGCGACAGGGCGTTCCGCCACCAGCGTCAGCCGTTCCACCGCCCGCTTGGCGCGGATCTCCTGAATGATGCCGATGACGGTATTGATCACCGCCACCACCAGAAAGCCCATGTTCAGGATGCTGGAGCCGCCGATGACGAGCATCACGGCCAGAATCACAAAAATCAGGTTAAAAAAGGTGAAGCAGTGGGTCAGAACGATTTCTTTTTCGCTTTTGCCGGAATAGACCGGCTTCCCCGCAGGGGTGCGCGACTGAACCTGTTCGTCAGTCAGACCCAGCGATGGGTCAATCTCTGTTATAGAATCTCTTTCTTCCATGGATCGTGCCTCCTGATTATTGTTCGGTGACGGGGAATCCGGCGGCCTTGTCCCAGATGACCAGCAAGCTGCCGTCCTTCACCGAAATGTGCGCCGGTTCGCCGGTAAAATGGTTGCTGACGCCCAGAGGAAAACCGCTGGTAAGTACGCCGTCTTCCAGAGCGTAATACAGCCCCCGCTCCGTCACGCCCCGGGCGTCCGCGCCCATGCAGAAAACGGACAGATTTCCGCCCAGTCCCGCCGGGAAAGCAATGCTGCCGTTCTTTACCACGGTGACGATCGACCGGTTGCCTACGAGATAGCCCACGGCGCCCCGGTCGGCGAGAAATTGCAGCGTCTGGAAATTGGCCACGGTGTGGTCAAGCCGGGGGCCGTCCAGACTTCCGTAAAGCACGAACTCCCGATACCCCAGCTCCAGCCCCCGGCGGACGGCAAGCATGGCGTCGGTATCGTCCTTTTCCACCGGGAACACCTCGGCTCCCGGCGGGGTAAAGCCCAGAGAGTCAAAGTCCCCGATGATCTCGTTTGGTTCAATTCCCAGCTTCCGGGTATGCTTCAAGCCGCCGTCGGCGGCGAGGATGTAGTCGTCATTTTCCAGCGGCCGCGCCAGCGCGTCAAACTCCGCGGCGCAGAAAATCACACAGCAGCCCATGGTCTTCCCTCCTGTTTTTTCTATTTTACCACATTTTACTTCAAAGAAAAGGGGCAGGGGTGTAAACAGTTCTTTAATTTTGCAGTGTTGCCGTAACGAAACGGCGTGACCTTTGCGGTCACGCCGTTCGTGTTCATGATTCCGCGCTGAACAGAATGCGGTCATTGCTGACACCCTGCTCGTGGAATACCTTCAATAGCTGCTCCGTGGTCATGTTTTCCCGCTCCGCGCCCGCCAGCTCCAGCGCGATCCGGCCGTTGTTCATCATAATGGTGCGGTTGCCCAGGGACAGCGCCGAGGGGATGTTGTGGGTGATCATCAGGCAGGTGATGTGGTTCTCTGCCACGATTTTTTTCGTCAGGGCAAGCACCTTTTCCGCCGTGGCAGGATCGAGGGCGGCAGTGTGTTCGTCCAGAAGCAGCAGCTTGGGCGTTACCAGCGTTGCCATCAGCAGCGTCAGCGCCTGACGCTGGCCGCCGGACAGCAGACCCACCGGGTGATCCATCCGGTCCTCCAGCCCCAGCTCCAGCTGCGCCAGCTTTTCCCGGAATCCGGCGCGGTCTTTCGCCGTGACCACGGAGAAGGGGGAACGTTTTTCCGACGCCCGCAGATAGGCCAGCGCCAGATTTTCCTCGATGGTCATGCTGGGCGCGGTGCCTTTCAGGGGGTCCTGAAAGAGCCGGCCGATGAATTTGCTGCGCTTATAATCCGGAAGACTGGTGATATTCTGCCCGTCCAGACGGATGGTTCCCTCGTCCACCACGAACGAACCGGCGATCGCGCCGAACAGGGTGGATTTACCCGCGCCGTTGGAGCCGAGAATGGTGACAAAATCGCCGCTGCCTAAGTGCAGGTCAACGCCGTTCAGGGCTTTTTTCTCGTTGACGGTGCCGGGGTTGAAGGTTTTGGAAATATGACTGATCTGTAACATCAGGCTTTCCCTCCTTTGGTTGCGGGACGGACTGCGGACTTAATGGCCGGCAGGCCGATGGCCAGCGCCACGATGACGGCGGAGATCAGCTTCAGGCATTCGCTGGGCAGATCGAGCCGCAGGGCGATGGCGATGATAAACCGGTAGAGAATGGAGCCGAGGATCGCCCCCAGCGCCTTCATCCATGTCTTGCCTCTGGGCATCAGGGTCTCGCCGATGATCAGGGAAGCAAGGCCGATGATGACCATGCCGGTGCCGAGGTTGATGTCGGCGGTCTTCTGATACTGCGCCAGCACCGCGCCGCTGAGGGCGGTCATGGCGTTGGACAGGCACAGTCCCACGGTGACGGTAAAGGCGGTGTTAATAGAGGATGCCCGCACCATGTCCGGGTTATCCCCGGTGGCGCGGATGGAAAGCCCCAGCCGGGTTTTCAGGAACAGCGTCAGCAATATCCCGACGGCGACGGTCAGCACCGCCGCAGGGATCAGTTTGTAGAAGCTTCCCAGGTAGGGCTTCACCAGAGAGAACATGGTGTCGGCCTTTACCATACTGACGTTGGAGGAAAAGCCCATCACCGCCAGATTCACGGTATACAGCCCGGTATTGGTGATGATACCGGCGAGAATAGAGGGGATTTTCAGCTTCGTCTGCAAAAAGGCCGTGATGAATCCGGCGCAGGCGCCCGCGAGCATGGCGGCGGGAAGCGCCAGCAGAGGGTGTCCCGCCACGGCGATGGTAGCGGACACGGCACAGCCCAGAGTGAACGCGCCGTCGGTGGTCATATCGGCGATATTCAGTATCCGGAAGCTGAGAAACAGCGCCAGGGCGACCAATGCGTAAATACAGCCCAGCTCCAGCGCGCTCATGATAACGGCGGTTGAGATCATGGTTGACCCCTCCTTCTAAAAACAGCATGGTTGGGAGGGGCGCTGCCCCTCCCGATTGTGTGTGGTTTTTCTTTGCCAGTTTATTCGCCGGTCTTGACCTCTACCACGGTATTTGCCATGGAGGAGAAGACGCTGTAGTCAATGCCCAGAATAGCGGCGGTCTCGGTGTTGACGGTGATGATGCCGCCGTCCATCACGTGGAACTCGGGAACCGCGCCGCCCAGCAGGATGTCCATGGCCATGTCGGCGGTGTAGGTGCCCAGCTCGGTGTAGTTGACGCCGCAGGTGGCGAAGGCGCCGGCGGCTACGAAGGAATCCGCGCCGGTGTAGTGGGGGATGCCCGCCTCGTTCAGGGTTTCGGCGACGGTGACTTCAGCAGCCATGACCACGTTATCGGTGGGGGTGAAGACCGCGTCCACGCGGCCGACCATGGAGGCGGCGGCTTCTACGATCTCGCCGCTGGTGTTGCCGGTCTTTTCCACGAAGTCGATCTGCTTTTCCTTCAGGTAAGCCTTGGCTTCCGCGATGGGGGTGGTGGAGTTGGCTTCGGAGTTGGAGTACAGCAGGCCGACGGTCTTGATGTCGGGGTTGGCGGCCAGCATCATGTCCAGAATGAAGGCGGTATTCAGCGCGTCGGAGGTGCCGGTGACGTTCTCCAGTCCGGTGAGGCCGGCGGCTTCGGGGTCGGAAATGGCGGCGTACACAATGGGGATGTCGGTGCCGTCGGCGGCGGTGACCATGCACTGGGCAGCCAGAGTGGCGATGGGGATGATCAGGTCAACGCCGTCGCCTACCACCTGTGCGCCGATCTGGTTCAGGACGGTTGCGTCATTCTGGCCGTTGAACTCCTGAATGTTGACCTTGACGCCCTTTCCCTCGGCCAGCTTCTGAAGCTGGGCGACGATGGCGGTGTGGATCTCATCCAGAGAAGCATGATCCAGCTGCTGGACGATGGCGACGTTGAATTCCTGGGCTGCTGGGGTGGTATCGGCGGCGGTTTCAGCAGTTGCCGCGGAAGTGGGGGCAGCGGTGGGAGCGACGGTTTCGGCAGTGCCGGAAGCCTTGCATCCGGCGAACATGGTAAGCATCATCATAACGGACAGAACCAGAGAAATAACCTTTTTCATAATAAAATACTCCTTTTTGATAATAAAATAATTGTTGGATGGGTTTGCGGGTTCCTGCTGGGGTCGCCATCGTCTGCCGGGAGCATACATGAAGCATTTCTCCTTTCCGTGTAAAATAAAAAATCCTTGTTCCCCTAAGGGAACAAGGACAGAAAAAACAATTCCTGCGGTACCACCTTGTTTGCCGGAAATCCGACCGCTCTGTACGGCGCCAACACGCCGTCTGCCCGTTAACGCTGGCAATGCGTCAGAAGATACTCTGGTCACCCATTTCCCTCTGCCCTCGGCGGCCCATTTGCTGCCCCGCTTTTCGCTCTGCTCTCAGCTATGCAGAACTCTCTGTGGATGCGCCTTGCAGCTTTACTTCCGCTTCGTTGGTTTCAATTTATGTTACGCCCTTTATACATCATTTGTGTACGTTTGTCAAGAACTTTTTTTCGTGTGGCGCGGACTTTTTCCTCAATACTCCCGCACCACGGCCTTGACGATGCCGATGATCTCCGCGTTGGTGCCGTCGATGGGGCTGTAATTGTCATTTTCCGGCATGAGCCAGATCTGGCCGCTGCGGCGGCGCAGACGCTTGACCGTGGCCTCGTCCTCGATCCGGGCGACCACGATCTGCCCGTCGTCGGCGGACTGCTGGGGGCGCACGACCACCTTGTCCCCGCTGAGGATACCGGCGTTGATCATGCTGTCGCCCCGAACCCGCAGAGCAAAGCATCCCGGGTCATTCCAGGGCATGGTGCCCTCCTGATTTTCCACCGCCAGAATGGGCACGCCAGCCGTGACGACGCCCACGATGGGGATTTGTCCCGGGCGCGCGCCGGTGACCAGCGCCCGTTTGCGTCCCTTCGCGCCGGGAGACTGGAGCAGCCCCTTCTCCTGCAATGCCTGCAAATGATAGCTGACGGAAGCGGTAGAGCGCAGACCCACTGCCGCGCCGATCTCCCGGACGGAGGGAGAATAGCCGTTCTCCTGAATAAATTGGTTGACATAATCCATAATCAACTGTGCTTTGTCGCTGGTTCTGGGCATAAGCATTTCCTCCATGGGTCGCCTAAACGTCTTTTTTATTTATTGTAGCACATATGAGCGAAAAAAGAAAGCCTTTTTGAAAAACTTTTTTGACACTTTTTCTTTTCGGGGCGCTATACTGGGAACAGAGCCATGTGATTTTTTGGGGGGCGGTGTTATGAACCGGGATGTGGAGCAGCAGGTATGGCAGCGAGTACTGGGGCAGTCGGAGCCTCCCCGGGGGAGTCTCCGGCCGATGGAACTGGAGGCAATGGAAGCGGCGGCGGTTTATCGGAAGCTGGCCGGACAGTTTTCCGGCAGAGGCCGGGAGCAGCTTCGGCATCTGCACGATACGCAGATGGAGATGCTTGCCTGTCTGCGGGGGATCGGGCGGCTGTCCGGCAGTGGGGGCAGAAAAACCGCGCAGATCGCCGTTCCGGAGGAGCCGGCAGCGAAGGCGCTGGAAAAGCGGTATCACTGCGCCCGGCGTGCAGTGACGGAGTATACGGTGCGGACGGTGGACGGGGATTTCGGCATTGTGTTCCAGCACCTTGCGGATTTGAGCCGGGAGGAGTGCGTTCTGCTGGCCCGTCTGCTGGGGGAACAGGCGCAGAACATTTCACGATCATAGGGAAGAAGACCGAACCGGGACATGACCCACCGCAAGGCAGTCATGTCCCGGTTTTTTTCAATCCTGAATGTTCCCGATCTTTGTCAGGTTGCCGATATGCACGCCCGGCGTGACCGTAAATTCAGGGGCATTGCCCGTTTCATTTGTCCGGAAAGAAGAATATGTTCGGCACAGCACCGGTTCCGAAGGTTTTCAGCGCCATCCGGTACATTGCCTTGGCGTGAATCCTGTCGTGCCAGATGAATCTGCGCAACACCTTTCGCAGCGACCATTCCTCGTCGTAGCTTCCGAGAAAAACCTGATTCTCTAGAAAATCCCGCTGCCGCTCCAGCAGGGCAAACCCGCGTTCTCTGCATTCCGCAATGGTTCCGTTATTGTCCGCCTGAACGCCGATCTCGCCAAAGTAGTAGGTATTCACATTCTTTGTATGTTTATACATTTCCCGCGCCGTGCGGGGAATCTCGCCGTAGAAGGTGGCTCTGGGCGGCAGGGCGCTTTTGTCTTTATCCGGTATTGACCTGTACAGCGCCAGAAAGTCCCGCGCGGATTTCATGGCAAGGGATTTCAGCGCTTCGTATTCCGCCGCAGTCAGCGGCGCTTTCTCGCCGTTAAAAAGCACATCCGAGTCCGCGTCGGAGACGGTAAGCGCCGACGCCTTTTCCTGAACGATCTCCGGCTCCAGAGCGTCCGGGGGAGCGTCGCCCTTCCACGCCAGGTAGGACAGGATTTCGGACGGCATTTTTCGAACAGCTTCATCTTTCGATTTCCCTCTTGTAAACGCGCCGACAAAATTGGCAGAATACAGGATGCTGTCGTCGCCATTGTGTTCCCACACGCATTGTATTTTCATAGAAACTCCCCTTTTGCTTAGACCGTAAGCTCGATCAGATTGCCCTCGACCGCGGCGATGCAGCTTTCGTAATAGCCGTCTCCTGTTATGCGGGGGCCGCTGGTGACTTCGTAGCCGTCGGCTTTCAGCCTTGCGGTCAGTGCATCGACCGCTTCCCTGCTGCCTGTGCTGAACGCAATGTGCGCGTATCCGGTGCGGGCGGGTTCTTTGGGGGAATCTGCCAGTTCCGGCTTATACGAGTTTTTAATAAAACGCTTAAAAGCGTTTTATTCGGCCGCAGGATTG
>ERZ791884.2075-NODE-2075-length-12053-cov-2.717036_pt1 | contig 12053 bp, 10 predicted proteins | sample MGYA00509941_ERZ791884 | MGnify/ENA primary metagenome ERZ791884 (study PRJEB30046, sample SAMN00792095) | human gut metagenome | study: EMG produced TPA metagenomics assembly of the A metagenome-wide association study of gut microbiota in type 2... | reverse complement strand
GCCGCGGTAAATGCGGTTGTCGCGGTAGCGCATGATTTTTTCGTCCCAAACATCCGTCACATTCACGTCAATCACTTCTTCATGTCCTATATCATCCAGCAGTTTGCGGACCGTCTCACCCCGGAGGAACAGTCCCACCTGATCCACGGGCACTACTTCCTCTCCGACGCGGATCTGGGCCGTTTCTGGCAGGAAAAGGCGTCTGCCGCCGTCAAGTGCCGGACCGTGGATCTGGCCGACTATCTGGCTGACGGCCGCTCCCGCAAAGCGCTCTCCGCAGAGAAAGCGCGCCATGAAGCTGCAAAGCGAGCAAAGGGGGAAGGGCAGCGTCACGATGCAGAAATGCGCCGCCTGCTTACCAGTGAAGGATACATGCTTTACACGTATCGGACGAAGTTCTCGAGTTTTCTCTGGCAGCCGGTTCCGCTGCCGGAACTGTCTCCCCGGACTATCCGCAGTCTGGTTTCCACCACGCAGTATCAGCGACGGAACGGCCTCCCGTCAAACGGCGTTGCCAGAAAACGGCTGATGGAGCGCGGCTCCGTTCAGATCAAACTGGGGGGCAAGACCCTATGGGTCGAGACCCCCGCGCCGGACGGTGTCTGGACAGTTCCCACCGGGACATTGCCGTAATAAAGGTTTTTCCATGCATGCGCGCTCCCAAAAGGTCATTGCATCGCACATCCGCTGATTTCAGTCTGTGTAAAGCAGTTTACCATGTCACTTATTATTGGAAATTACAGCATATTTTGCGGCGTTTACCGCTGCTGATTTCCATGTATCGGCACCATGAATTTCATGCTGTTGCCAAATATCCGATCTGACGACGTGTAAAAGAGGGACCGCTCTGAAACGGTCCCTCTTTTGAAAAATTGCGGTGCAGTTTTCGCTGGATCACATCTTTGCCAACGCCTGATCGAAATCGTTCAGCAGATCATCGGTGTCCTCCAGACCGGAAGAAAGCCGGATCTGGCCCATGGTGATGCCGATGGCCGCCAGCTCGTCGGGGCTGAGATCCCGGTGAGACGCTCTGGGCGGATAGGTCAGCGTGGTGCCGACGCCGGCCAGAGTGGGTACGAAGCGTACCAGCTGCAAGTTGCTGATGAGCTTGTCGATCTCCTTCTGACCGCCCTTGAAGTTCACGCAGAGCATACCGCCGTAGCCGTTGCCCTCGAACTGCTTATCGGCCAGCGCCTTGCTGGGGGAGGATTCCAGACCGGGGTAGTAAACCTTTTCCACCTTGGGATGGCTCTCAAAGAACTTGGCCAGCGCCAGACCGTTTTCAGCCATCTTCTTTACCCGCAGAGGCAGCGTCCGCAGGCTCCGGGCCAGCAGCCAGGATTCCGTGGCGCCCAGATTCGCGCCGTAGAGACCCAGGTAGAAGCTCAGAGACTTGATGATCTCCTCGGAGCCGACCACCGCGCCGCCTACCAGGTCATCGTGACCGCCCAGATACTTGGTGGCGCTGTAAATCACCAGATCCGCGCCGTACTTGATGGGCTTGGCAATGATCGAAGTGGCAAAGGTGTTGTCGATAAACAGCTTGGCGCCGTTGGCGTGAGCCACGTCCGCCAGATGCTGGATGTCCGGTACGCTCATCAGGGGGTTGGCAATGGTCTCGCCGTATACCAGCTTGGTGTTGGGACGGATATAGTCCGCCACATCCTGCGTGTTGAAGTCGATGAAGGTGGTCTCCACGCCCCAGCGCTTCAGCTCATACTTCAGGTAGTAGAACGCCTCGCCGTAAATGATGGGGGAGGCCACGATGTGATCGCCGGGCTTCACCGTTGCCAGAATGGAGGTCGTAATGGCCGCCATGCCGGAGGAGAATACCAGACCCTTTTCGGCCCCGTCACCGGCGGCCAGGATCTGAGAGGTGGCGTCGGCGTTTGGATTGCCCAGACGGAAGTAAGCATAGCCGGGAGCGCCCTCGTCGCAGATCTTGTCGATGGGATCAATGGAATCGAAGATATAGGCAGAGGACAGGTAGATGGGGAAGGTCTCCGGCACAGTCAGAGCCTTGTTCAGCTCATAGCACAGCTCGCCGTTGCCGGTATGGACATATTTGGTCGCGTCGCCTTTTTCAATGGACATAGAAATTCCTCCTTACGCGCTTTGCGCGTTCCATTCCAATACGGTATAAAGCTCAGTAACAGTTTGCTCAGGTCTCCGTGCGGCCCTTGCCCTTCCAGGCAATGAGACCCACGATGAAGCCCACGATGGCGGGAACGATCCAGCCGAAGCCCAGACCATAGAGGGGGATGTGATTCAGAACGGGGTCCAGGAAGCCGAAGCCATACTCGTGGGGCAGATCCAGAACGGCGTAGATCACCGTGAAGTACACAGCGCCCTTGAACGCGCCGTCATTGGGGATCTTCTTCTCGAAGATGCCCAGAATGGTCATCACCAGCGTGATGGGATAGAAGAAGGAGAACCAGGGGGAGGTCAGGCTCACGATGGTATCCAGACCGAAGCTGGCGACGATGGTGGTAACGATGGGGACGATCATGACCAGAACCTTGTAGGACAGCTTGCCGTGGGTGGCGGTCTCATAGAAATCTGCCACTGCGGTGATCTGGCTGATGGCGGTGGTGAGGCAGGCCAGCACCACGGACAGGCACAGACCGTAAATCGCGATCTGGCCGCCGCTGGAGCGGATGATCGACAGCAGGAGGTTGGCGTTGCTGATGCTGTCGGGCGTATACTCGGTGCTGACGCAGGCGCCCATATACAGCAGACCGCCATAGACAATAGCCAGGCAGACGGCGGCGATCAGGCAGGCCCGGACATGGGCCTTGCGGAAGGCTTCACCCTCGTAGCCCTTGCGCTTGATACTGTCAAAGAACACGCCGGCAGCCAGGAAGGACACCAGAACGTCACCGGTGCTGTAACCGCCCAGGAAGCTGTTGACAAAGGCGTTATCCACGGAGGCGGCGCCGGGGGTACCGATGGGGCTGACAGCGCCCTTGACTACCAGAATGAACAGGATGATGGTCATAATGGGGGTCAGGATCTTGCCGACCTTATCCAGTGCGGTGCCGCGATCCTTGGCGAACAGGAACGCGATCACGAAGTAGAGAATGACGAAAACCAGATAGGGCGCACCGGGCCAGATGCCCTGAAGGCCCATCTCAATGCCGACGGCTGCGGTTCTGGGGATGGACACGCAGCAGCAGAGGATCATGATGGCGCCGATCATGACGGTGTAGAACTTCTTGTTCACATGGTCGGAGATTTTCTGGACAGAGCCGCACATACCCAGCACGATGATAGCCAGAATGGGCAGGCCCACACCGGAGGCCAGCATACCGATCATGCCGCTGAGCCAGTTGCTGCCGCTTTGCAGGCCCAGCATCGGCGGGAAGATCAGGTTGCCCGCGCCGAAGTAGGAGGCGAAGAACGCCAGACCGACGAACAATACGTCGGTAAATTTGATTTTTTTCTCTTGCATAAAGTAAGTTCCTCCCTATTTCTCTATTTTGCACACTGAAAAACTGAGAACCGCTTGCTGTTTTCTATGATAGCCGCAAAGGTCGGATTTGTCCAATAAACCAATGTTATAAACCGCAATTACTTTTGTGTATATCGCCCTATAAGCGTGCGTTTTTTTGAAAAACGCTGTTTAGTATCACGGAAATGTTTGTTTTTATTAAAGTAAACCTTTTTGGTATGATTTTAGTTGCGCATTTTGAATTTCTTGTGCTATAATACGAGAGATCCATCAAAAAATGAGGAAAGGCGGCGCTTGGTATGACACTGCTCCAGTTGAAGTATATTTCCACGGTGGCAAAATGCGGCTCCTTCAGCAAAGCCGCTCAGGTCCTGTATGTCTCCCAGCCCGGCATCAGCAAAATGGTCTGCGCGCTGGAGGAGGAGCTGGGGATCACGATTTTTGTCCGCTCTGCCGCCGGGATCACCCTGACCGCCGAGGGTCGGGAGCTTCTGAACATGGGAGAACGGCTTTTGACGGACGCTGAGCATATTTCCCAGCACTTTTCACAGGATCTGAGCAAGACCCACGAGACCCTCAGCGTCAGCAGCCAGCATTACTGCTTTGTCATTGACGCCATGATGTCCTATCAGAATACCTATCAAAAGGAATCCTATACCTATAAATTTCTGGTAGGGCAAGGCCCGGAGGTCATTCAGCAGGTCGTGGACAAAACCACGGAGTTGGGCGTATTGTTCATCAGCAGCCGCAGCCGAAAGCACATGAACCGTGTTTTTGGCGACAACAATCTGGAATTTCACCCGCTTTTTGACAGCAAGCCCTATGTGTTTATCCATAAGTCCCATCCTCTGGCCTCCAAGGAAGTTCTGACGATCGAGGAGCTGCACCCGTATCCCTGCATCATGTATGAGTTAGACTCCGACGCGCCCTCCGTTTTGCAGGAGGAGATGCTGGTGCCGGACTTTTATCCCCAGAAGGTCACCATTGTCAACGGACTCTATCAAAGCCTGATGGTCATGCAGAAGTGTCAGGGCTATGATCTGGGTACCGGCTTCATCTCCGAAAGCAATGGGGCGCAGGGGGTGATCAAGCGTCCCATCAAGGGCTTTGACGATCCCATCACCATCGGCTGGGTCTGCCAGAAGGCCCATACGCTGTCGCAGCCCGCGGAACGCTTTATCCAGCTTCTGCAAAAATACGGACGGGATCTCCCCGAAGCCTGAACAAGAATATCCGAATGTTATTGCCAGCGATAACATTCGGATATTTCCGTTTCCATGGGTGTTTGTGCTATGCTCAATGCACCAAGTAAGTCAGTAGGTATATATTGTGCAGTCACACAACCGACGGGAGGTATTTTGAATGAGCCAGTTAGTTTTGAAGCACCTTGATTTGAAGCACGAAGATCTGAAATTCAACACGGTAGAGGTCCACGCCGGCGAGCCACGGGATATGTACGGTGCCCTGATCCCGCCCATTTATCAGACGTCCACATTCTATTTTGATTCCACGGACGATGCGGTGAAGGCCTGCGATGACTATGCCGAGAGTTTTGCATACAGCCGGATCACCAATCCCTCCGTGGATTATCTGGAACAGAAGCTGGCGGCGCTGGAGCACGGCAAGGGGGCCGTGGCCTATGCGTCCGGCATGGGCGCTGTCTCCGGCGCGATTTTCGCACTGCTGAAAAGCGGCGACCACGCTATTTTCACCAAGGCCAAATATTCCGGCACGGAGGACGTGACCAGCGACTGGCTGCCCCGCTTCGGGATCGCCCACGATACCTTTGACGCCGCCGATCTCAGCCAGCTGGAAGGCCTGATCAAGCCCAACACCAAACTGATCTATGTGGAGTCTCCCGCCAACCCCACCATGGTGCTGGTGGATATTGCCGCCGTGGTGGAGATCGCCCATAAGCACGGCATCAAGGTCTTTATCGACAACACCTTTGCCACGCCCTACAACACCACCCCGCTGGATCTGGGCGTGGATGCAGTCATCCACAGTCTCACCAAGTACATCGGCGGCCACGGTGACCTGCTGGGCGGCGCAGTGATTTCCAACGATGAGCAGTTCCTGCGGGAGTGCCGTCTGGGTACCCTCATGCACTTCGGCTCCGTCATGGCGCCCTTTACCGCATTTCTGGTGTGCCGCGGTCTCAAGACGCTGGGCGTCCGCATGAAGCAGTACAATGAAAGCGCTCTGAAGATCGCCAAGTGGCTGGAGGCCAATCCGAAGATTGAAACGGTCCGCTATCCCTTCCTGGAATCCAATCCCCAGTACGCCATTGCCAAGAAGCAGATGAAGGGCGGAGGCGGCATGATCTCCTTTGACGTGGCCGGCGGTCTGGAGGCCGGTAAGAAGTTTATCAACAGCCTGAAGCTCTGCACGCTGGCCGTCTCTCTGGGCGATACGGAAACGTTGGTGGAGCAGGCTGCCGCCATGACCCACACCATGATCCCCAAGGAGATCCGGGAGGCCGCCGGCATTACCGACGGCATGATCCGGATGTCCGTTGGTCTGGAGGACCCGGATGACATCATCGCCGATCTGAAGCAGGCGCTGGGTGACTGACGGCACGGAAGCCCATACCGGCAGACACAAAACCATCCAAAAAAACACCGGAGAGGAAATGATTTCCTCTCCGGTATTTTACTCTTCCTCCGGGGCCAGCAGCATTTTCTTAAAGGCTTTCATGGCAACGCTTTGAGGGCGGGATGTATCCTCGATCAGGTTGACGAACCGTTCCGGGATCGGCTCCGCAAGGCGGATCTGGAACACCGTCCCAGCGGCAAGGGCGGGAGCGGCCATGGACTCCGGGTAGAAACCGACGCCCAGATTGCTCTGCACCATCGCGAGGACCTGATCCATGGTGCCGGCTTCCATTTCCACATGAAAAGCCAGATTATGCTTTAAAAACATCTGCTGATAAAAGGTATATGTACTGGTTCCTCTGCTCATGCACACAAAGGGGAGGTTTTCCAGATCCCGCAGGCTCCGCGTTTCCGCGGTCAGATCATGGAAATCCGAACCGCAGATCAGAATCTCCCGGAAGGAGACCAGCGCCGTTTCCTGCAGGGACTTTCTCACCGGACAGGGCGTGGTGGCCGCCGCGCAGTCCACCTGTCCCCGCAGCAGCCCTTCCATGGCGCGGGGGGTGGAATCGTTGGTGATCCGCAGGTGGATCCCCGGATACCGCCGGTGAAACGCGCCAAGGCGGTCCAGAAGGGTCAGATGGAGCGCGGCTTCGCTGGCGGCAATGGAAATGCTGCCGGTCCGCAGGCTGCAATCCGCCCGGATCTCGCTTTCGCCAAGGCGCAGCTGTTCAAAGGCTACGGCAGCACGGCTGTAAAGCCGTTGGCCTTCCGGGGTCAGGGAGACACCGTGGTTGGTACGGACAAACAGCTTGCAGCCCAGATCCTGCTCCAGATTGTTCATGCAGCGGGTAATGTTGGGCTGGTTATTGCCCAAAGCTTCGGCGGCCTTGGTAAAGCTCTTGTGTTGGGCAACATAGTAAAAAATGCGGTAATAATCGTAGGGAACAGCCAATTTTTTCGCCTCCGTGTCATATCATTCAGATATGTCCAACATATCAAATATACTTTTTACATCTTTCTGTTAGAACAGTATAATACGGGCGTTCTTAGAAGACAAGGCCTTTAACGGTCACGCCGGAAAATGGGAAGTGGTCAGAGCAGACCGCAGCGCCTGTATTCCGGTGTGGAAAGGAGACCGGCTATCAGCATGAAAAGCAAAAAGAAATTTATGATCCTATGGGTCCTGCTCATTGCGGTCCTGTTTGCGGGCAGTCTGTTGACGGCGCCGCCGGGAAAAACGGAGACCATTCAGACCGCCATGCGGGACGCGGTCCTGCATGAGGAAAATCAGATCAGCCTGTTCGGTTGGAAGAACGTCAATCCGGGGCTGATCTCCGCCATGACGGTATCCGCCATCCTGCTGATAGCGGCGGCGTGTATCCGCGTGTTTGTCATCCCAAAATTCAAGCTGGTGCCGGGGCGGTTCCAACTGCTGCTGGAGCAGGCTGTAAACCTGTTTGACGGCATGGCCAAAACCAGCAGTCCTCAGCGAAACGGATTTCTGGGGGCCTACATCTTCGGCGCAGGCGCGTATATCTTCGTAGGGACGCTGTTTGAGCTGCTTGGCTTGCAGGCCGTCACCACCACGGGCCGCTCCGTGACCCTTCCTGCGCCGCTGTCGGACGTAAACGGTGCCATCGCCCTTGGCTGCTTATCCTATCTTGTAATCCTCTCCGGCGGGATCGCGGGCAACGGTCTGAAGGGCGTGGGCAGCACATTGAAGGAATTCTCGCTGCCTATTTCCATGAGCTTCCGTCTGTTCGGCGCGCTGCTCAGCGGCCTGCTGGTAACGGAGCTGGTCTATTACTATGTGCAGCTGAGCTATGTGCTGCCGGTGCTGGTGGGCGTTCTGTTCACCCTGCTTCACGCGTTGATCCAGGCCTATGTTCTGACCATGCTCACAGCGTTGTTCTACGGCGAGGTATCGGAGCATCCCGAACCGGCGTCCGGGCGGGCATGACCGTCCCAATCATTTACGGATCGAATCATTTTGGAGGTAATAAACATGAAACTGCTTAAGAAAAAGGTCCCCGCGCTGTTCCTGATCCTGCTGGTGGTGCTGTCCCTGACAGTCCCCACTGGCCGCTTCTTCCACGGATACCGCTGCCGCACCCGCTGCGGCGGAAACCGCCCAGACCCAGAGCGACGCCACGGGGTCCAAGTCCATCGCTGCGGGCATCGCCATCGGCCTTGCCGCCGCAGGCGGCGCCGTGGCCATGGGTGTTGCCGTCAGCAAGTCTGCGGAGGGGATCGCCCGTCAGCCGGAGGCGGAGGGCAAGATCCGTACCACGCTGATGCTGGGACTGGTCTTTATCGAAACCGCTATCATTTATGCGCTGCTGGTCGTCATTCTGATCATCTTCGTCCTATAAGTAAGGCAGGTGGGAAACCGTGAATATCCCGTTGAATATTGATTGGCAGCAAATTTTACTGCACCTGCTGAATTTTGTGATTCTGGCAGGCGGGCTGTATCTGCTGCTCTACAAGCCCGTCAAGACGTTTATGGAGAAGCGGCAGCAATACTATCAGGAGCAGGACGCGAAAGCGGCAAAGACGCTGGCGGACGCGGAGAAAACGATGGCAGAGGTCCGTCAGCAGTTGAAAAATGCCGACGCCGCCGCTGCGGCAAAGCTCGCCGCCGCCCAGAAGTCGGCGGACGCCGCCATGCAGCGGCAGTTGTCCGACGCACGGGCACAGGCGGAGCAAATTCTGGCGGACGCCCATGCCGCCGCCCAGCGGGAGCATGACAAGCTGCTGTCCGACGCGCAGAAGGAGCTGAAGGATCTGGCAGTGACAGCCACGGAAAAGCTGGTGCTGCAATCCGACGGCGATGCGTTCGATCAGTTTTTGGACGCGGCGGAGAGGGGGGAGTCCCATGCGTAAAACAGTACTGGAAGTCCTGCGCAGCGCGGACGCCCCCAGTGAGGCGCAGCGGAACCGTTTTGCGGCCTTTTTGAAAAAGCAGTACGGACAGGAGGTTCCCCTCCGTTGGGAACAGGACCCCGTGCTGGAAAAGGGCTTTCGGATGGAAGTAGGCGCCGACCTGTATGACTGGAGTCTGGAGGGCCGTCTGCGGCAGTTCCGGGAACGGCTGGAGCAGCTGAACCCCACCGATGAGTCCGTCATCCCGCTGATGCGGGAGGCTGTCCGCAACTGGCAGCCGGATGCCGCGCCGGAGGAGGTCGGCAGCGTTCTGACGGTGGGTGACGAGATTGCCACCGTCAGCGGACTGGAGCACGCGGCCTACGGCGAAATTCTGCAATTTTCCTCCGGTGTGAAGGGCATGGTGCAGGATCTGCGGCCGGACCGTGTAGGCTGCATCCTGTTCGGCGGCAGTGAGGCCATTGAATCCGGCAGCATCGTCCGCCGCACAGGTAAGACCGCCGGTATCCCGGTAGGGGACGGCTTTCTGGGCCGGGTGGTGGACGCGCTGGGTATGCCCATTGACGGGCAGGGCGACATTCCGTCGGAGGGCTATCTGCCCATTGAGTCCCCGGCCCCCGGCATCATTGACCGCCAGCCGGTAAACGCGCCTATGGAGACGGGCCTGCTCGCCATCGACTCCATGTTCCCCATCGGACGGGGACAGCGGGAGCTGATCATCGGCGACCGGCAGACCGGCAAGACCGCCATCGCCCTGGACACCGTTCTGAACCAGAAGGGAAAGGGCGTGGTGTGCATCTATGTCGCCATCGGGCAGAAATCCAGCTCCGTTGCCCAACTGGTAGAGAATCTGAAGCACAAGGGCGCTATGGACTATACCATCGTGGTGAATGCGCCCGCCAGCGCGTCGGCGTCCTTGCAGTACATCGCTCCCTATGCCGGAACAGCACTGGGCGAGTATTTCATGCGGAAGGGCCGGGACGTTCTGATCGTCTATGACGATCTCTCCAAGCACGCCGTGGCCTACCGGACACTGAGCCTGCTGCTGGAGCGGTCCCCCGGGCGGGAGGCCTACCCCGGCGATGTGTTCTATCTGCACTCCCGTCTGCTGGAGCGTTCTGCCCACCTCTCGGAGGAATTGGGCGGCGGCAGCATGACGGCGCTGCCCATCGTGGAGACCCAGGCCGGTGACGTGTCCGCCTACATCCCCACCAACATCATTTCCATCACTGACGGCCAGATCTTTCTGGAGAGCAGTCTGTTCTTCTCCGGCCAGCGGCCCGCGGTCAACGTGGGATTGTCGGTGTCCCGTGTGGGCGGCGACGCTCAGACGAAGGCCATGAAAAAGGCGGTGGGCGCCCTGCGTCTGGATCTGGCCCAGTACCGGGAAATGGAGGTCTTTACCCAGTTTTCCAGCGATCTGGACGAGACCACCAAGCGGCAGCTGATTTACGGACAGGGCCTGATGCGCCTGCTGCGCCAGCCCCAGAACCACCCCTACCAGCAGCACCAGCAGGTGATTTTGCTGGTGGCGGCGCTGGATCATGTGATGCAGACGGTGCCCCTTGCGCGGATGGACGATTTTCGCACCGGGCTCCTGACCTATATCGAGACCCAGGACCAGGCCCTGTGCCGCCGGATCGATGAGAGCGGTCAGTTAAGTGATGAGGACCGGGAGACGATCCTGAAGCTGTCAAGAGAATTTCTGACGCGGTTCCAGACGGAAGCTGCGGAAAAGAGCGGTGAGTGAGATGGCCAATACCCGTGAGATCAAAAACCGGATTGAAAGCGTACAGCAGACCCGGAAGATCACCAACGCCATGTACCTCATCGCCTCCACCAAGCTGCGGAAGGCACGGAACGATCTGGCCAACACCCGGCCGTATTTTGACGCCCTGCGTGGCGAGATCAAGCGGGTCTTTCGCACGGCAGGGGATGTGGACAGTCCTTATTTCTATCCGCCGGACAATAACACGCCGCTGGAGGGCACTTATGGGTGTCTGGTCATCACGGCGGACAAGGGCCTTGCAGGGGCCTACAACCAGAACGTCATCAAGGAGGCTGAAAAGCTCCTTGCCCAGCACCCGGACACCAAGCTGTATGTAGTGGGGGAGTATGGCCGCCGGTACTTTGACCAGCACAAGATCCCCATTGAGCACAGCTTTCTCTACACCGCCCAGAATCCCACGCTGGACCGGGCGCGTGAGATCAGCGCTCTGCTGCTGGACGGTTTCCTGACGGGAACGCTGAAGGAGATCTTCGTGGTCTACACCGATATGGAGAGCAGTCTGCTCTCCGAAGCCAAGTCCACCCGGCTGCTGCCCTTCCACCGGACGCAGTTCGCGCCGCCCGCCAAGGAAAAGGCCGTGCAGGAGCCCTTTGAATTCTATCCGTCCGTAGGGGCGGTGCTGAACAGCATGATCCCCAGCTATGTCTCCGGTTTCCTGTACAGCGCCCTGCTGGACAGCTTCTGCAGCGAGCAGAACGCCCGCATGACCGCTATGGACGCCGCCAACCAGAACGCAGAGGAGCTGTTGAGCGCTCTGCGGCTGCAATACAACCGCGTGCGGCAGGCGGCTATCACTCAGGAGATCACAGAAATTTCCGCAGGCGCGGCGGCACAGCGGAGAACCTTTGGAAGCGAGGGATAACAGTATGAAAATCGGAACGATCACTCAGGTATCCGGCCCTGTGGTGGATGTGGAGTTTGAAGCCGGACATCTGCCTAAGATCAAGGAAGCGCTGTCCGTGGAGCTGAACGGCCAGACCCGCGTGATGGAGGTAGCCCAGCACATGAGCGAGCGGGTCGTCCGCTGCATCATGCTGGCGGGCAGCGAGGGTCTGGCCCGGGGCATGAAGGTAACCGCCCCCGGCAAGACCATTGAGGTCCCGGTAGGGGAGCAGACGCTTGGCCGGATGTTCAACGTGCTGGGCCAGCCCATCGACGGCGGAGAGCCGCTCCCGGCGGAAACGCCCCGCAAGAGCATTTACCGGGATCCGCCCTCCTTTGAGGATCAAAGCCCCGCCGTGGAGATTCTGGAGACCGGCATCAAGGTCATCGACCTGCTGGAGCCGTATCCCAAGGGCGGCAAGATCGGCCTGTTCGGCGGCGCCGGCGTGGG
>ERZ791884.2074-NODE-2074-length-12065-cov-4.385346_pt1 | contig 12065 bp, 10 predicted proteins | sample MGYA00509941_ERZ791884 | MGnify/ENA primary metagenome ERZ791884 (study PRJEB30046, sample SAMN00792095) | human gut metagenome | study: EMG produced TPA metagenomics assembly of the A metagenome-wide association study of gut microbiota in type 2... | reverse complement strand
TGTTTCCATTTGTTTATCAATACTATCTATCTTTTCCTTCAAACTCATTGGTTCATTAATTGTATTACACTTAAGATGTTGTTCTTCTTTTAATTGTTGTTTTAAATTTTCTAATCGATTTGATAAAGCAAAATATTTATCAGTAAGGTTTTTTATAGTTATATTATCTTTTGGATTTGTATGTGTTATTTGATGAATTAATGTTTCCATTTGTTTATCAATACTATCTATCTTTTCCTTCAAACTCATTGGTTCACTTATTTCAGTAAAACGTTCATTAATATTTTGTGTTGCTTGTTTAGTAGTTTGATTGTTAGCACTTTTTATGTCTTTTTCAATATCTTTTTGAATATCTTTTTCTATATCTAAATCATTTTGAATACCTTTTTCTATATCTATACCGTTTTGAGCATCTTTTTCTATATCTTTTTCATTATTTCTATTGTTATCATCTACATCTTCATCTATATCTATATCACTAGGTTCAAAGGTATTATTATCTTTATTGATATTTATACTTATTTCTTCTTCTAAATAATCTTTTATACTAACAAATTTATTTCTTATATATATTGGCATTCTAGAAATTTTTGTTCCTGCCGCTAACATAAATTTTTTAAACTTTCTAAATTTTGGTTTTCTTTCCTTTTTATCTGTTTTTTCTTTTATAAAAAAACTTTTAAATTTTCTAAAAATTGGTTTAATTTTACCTTTTGTTTTATTATCTTTTTTATCCTTATTATTCATATCGTTACCCCCTTTATTATTTGCTTTCACATTAACTTTTATAGAAATATAATTTTGAAGATTTGTTGTATTTTTATTATTTATTCCAATTTTTTCATCATACTCATAATTTTCCGGTAATACTAATTTATTACCAGAAACTAATGAATCGATATTATATCCATCAAATTCAATTTCTGCATCTGGATTTAATTTTTTTAAATCTTCAATTAGTTTTTGTGTATCTTTCTTATTCATACTAAATTCAATAACATCATATAACTTATCAATATATTTCTCTATGTTTTTTTCTTCATCATTCTTAATTGCATCTTTAAGCCAATCGATTAAAAGATTTGTATTTTCATCTGAATTAGCAATTTTTTCCTTTAAAATATCTATATATCCTTTTAGTTTTTCATCTTTAGTAGCTAGTTCTAATTCATCATTATCTTCAAAGTATTTAGAAGTAATATCATCAATTTTTTCAATATTTGATAAATTCTTTTTGTTTCCTTTTTCTGCATATTCATCATTATTATTCATTCTAATTTCAGCAAATTCAAATAAATCTCTTAAATCTTTTTCTTTCTTTTCTTCAGATGTATTTTCATCATTTTTTTCTATATATTCTTTCATATTATCAATAACATAATTAGTAGCTTGTGTACTTTTTGATATTTCTTCTATATAATTTAATTCTTCTTCATTTGCAGTATCATTACCATAATACATTTCCATCATATCATATATACGTTCTTTATTTGTTTCTTTTTTCATATCACTAGTTAATACCATTTGAAATTCCCCCTTTTCAAAAGACGGCCATTATATTAACATACAAGTGCTTTTTTGTCAAATTTTTTGAAAAGATTGCAAATTCATAAAAATAATAGTATAATTGTAGTCGTTAATCTTATTAACTTTGATTCTATAAAGAAAGGAGAAAAAATGAAATTATTTGAAAATAATTTAGATACTAAGATTTTTGCTTTAGGTGGTCTTGGGGAAGTTGGAAAAAACATGTATTGTGTAATGCATGGGAATGAAATAATAATTATTGATAGCGGTGTATTATTTCCTGAAGACTCACTTCTTGGTATAGATTATGTTATTCCTGATTTTGGTTTCTTAAAAAGAAATGAAGACAAAATTAAAGGATTATTTATAACACATGGGCATGAAGATCATATTGGTAGTATTAATTTTTTATTACAATCTGTTAATATTCCAATAATATATGCCCCTAATCAAGCAGCAAAACTTATTAAAAAGAAATTAATTGATAGAAATATTAAATATGATAATATTGTTATTTTTGATGAAAACACTAAAGTTAAATTCAAAAATTTAGAAGTTGAATTTATTTCAACAACGCATTCAATTCCAGATAGCTTTGCAATCGTTGTTAATACACCAAACGGTACAATAGTTGAAACTGGAGACTTTAAATTTGATTTTACACCAATAGGTCCAATGGCTGATTTACATAAGATGGCTAGAATTGGTGAAAAAGGTGTAACACTTTTAATGAGTGAAAGTACTAATGCATTAAATCCAGGTATGTCACTTAGTGAATCAAGAGTAGATGCAACTTTAAGTGATCTATTTCAAAGACAACTTGGTAGAATAATAATTGCTACATTCGCATCAAATGTTTATAGATTAAAACATATAATTGAAACTTGTAAAAAAAATAATAGAAAAGTAGCAATATTTGGTAGAAGTATGGAAACTCAAATAGAAATTGCTTTAGAAGCAGGTTATATAAAAGATAAAAATATATTTGTAACACCTGAAGAAGCAAATGCATTAAAACCTGAGGAAGTATGTTTATTATGTACTGGATCACAAGGTGAACCACTTGCAGCTCTATCTAGAATTGCTAATGGTACTGATAAAAAAATTAAATTACTTCCTAGTGATACAGTAATATTTTCGTCATCACCTATTCCAGGAAATGCACAAGCTATATCTGTAACTTTAAATAAACTTGCTTTAAAAGGAGTTAAAACTTATACAAATACATCATTAAATGAAATACATTCATCTGGTCATGGTAACCAAGAAGAATTAAAATTAATGCTTAGATTAATGAAACCTAAGTATTTAATGCCTATACATGGTGAGTATAGAATGTTAAAAGCTCATGCTGATTTAGCTGTAAGCTGTGATGTTCCAAGAGAAAATACATTTATAATGCAAAATGGTGAAGTTTTATCCATGTTAAATGGAAAGGTAAGAAAAGACAGAAGTTTCCCATGTTATGACATTTATGTAGATGGTAACAGAATTGGTGATATTGGTAATGTTGTTATCAAAGATAGAAAAATAATGGCTAATGATGGAATACTTGTTGTTATTTGCAATATAAATGCACAAAAGAAATTATTACTTGGAAAAGTAAATATTACAACTAGAGGATTTGTTCTAGTTAATGAAAATGAAGAATTATTAAAAGAAATAGAAAATAAAGCGTTCGAAGTTATAGTTAAAGAACTAAAAAATAAGAAATTTAATTATATAGAACTTAAGAATCAAATAGTTAATGAGATAAGTCCATTTATAATGGATAGAACAGGTAGAAAACCAATTGTTCTTCCTGTAATTATGGATATAAAAAATAGCGATTAATTAGTCGCTATTTTTATTTTCTTCTTTTACTTCTTGTTTTGGAAGTGCTTCTTTTCTAGATAAATTAAGTTTACCTTTTTTATCGTATCCGGTTGCCTTTACCAATATTTCATCACCAACAGATACAACATCACTTGGTTTTTCAATTCTTTCATTTGCAAGTTGTGATACATGTACAAGACCTTCACAACCTTCCCATAGTCTAACAAAGCATCCAAAGTCATGAATATCTACAACTTTTCCTGTGTAAATCTTTCCTATTTCTACTTCTCTAGCTACATTTTCTATCATTCCTCTTGTTTTAGCAATAATATCTTTATCCATATGATAAATAGTAACTGTACCATCATCTGCTAAATCAACTTTAACAGCATTAACATCATTTACACTATTAACATGGCTTGCTTCTAATATGATTTTAGTAATCATATCTCCACCTTTACCAATAACATCTTTAATTTTATCAGGATTAATTTTAAAGATTTCTGTTTTAGGTGCATATTTAGATACTTCTTTTCTAGGTTCAGCAATTATTCCTTCCATCATATCAAGTATTTTCATTCTTGCTTCTTTTGCTTGCGCTAAAGCTTCTTTTAATATTTGTTTCGTAATACCTTTAATCTTAATATCCATTTGAAGTGAACAAATACCTTTTCTTGTTCCACCTACTTTAAAGTCCATATCACCTAAATGATCTTCCATACCTTGTATATCAGTTAGTATTGTATAATCTTTTTCATCTTTTGATGTTATTAGTCCCATAGCAATACCCGCAACTGGAGCTTTTATTGGTACACCTGCGGCCATTAAACTCATACATCCAGCACATATTGTAGCTTGTGAACTTGATCCATTTGATTCTAGTATTTCAGAAACTACTCTAACTGTATATGGAAATTCTTCTTCACTTGGCATTACTTGTTTTAAACATCTTTCACCAAGTGCACCATGACCTATTTCTCTTCTACCAGGAGCACCATATCTTCCTGTTTCACCTACTGAAAATTGTGGGAAATTATAATGTAACATAAAATGTTTTTCTGCTTCTAAACTTATTCCATCAAGTGCTTGATATTCATTTAAAGCACCAAGTGTAGTAACTGCTAGAGCCTGTGTTTCTCCTCTTGTAAATACAGCAGATCCATGTGTTCTTGGAAGAATATCAATTTCACCACTAAGTGGTCTTATTTCATTCATTGCTCTTCCATCTGCTCTTGTTTTTTCATTAACAGTAATTGATCTAAATATATCGTATTCTATTGATTCTAATACTAGTTTTACTTTTGTTAATAAAATATTTAATTCATCTTTATCTAAATCACTATTTTCTTCTTCATATTTAGAAACAACTTCTTTTTTAACATTATCTATTGCTTCATATTTAGCAAGTTTTTCTTTTATTCTCATTGCAGAATCTAACTTATCTGCGGCAAGACTTTTTACTTCTTCTCTTAATTCATCAGTTATGTCTAATTTTTCATATTCCATTTTAGGTAATCCTATTTCTTTAATAATAGTTTTTTGGAATTCACATAACTCTTTAACTGCTTCATGACCAAACATTAATGCTTCAAGCATATCTTCTTCTGATACTTCTTTTGATCCTGCTTCAACCATGTTTATTGCTTCTGTAGTTCCCGCAACTGTTAAATCAATATCTGATTTTTCAAGTTCATCAGGTGTTGGATTTATAATAAATTCTCCATTTACTCTACCAACTTTTACACCTGCGATTGGACCATCAAATGGTATTTGTGAAATACTTGTTGCTAGTGAAGAACCGAACATTGCTGCTAGTTCTGGCGAATTATCAGTATCAACTGATAAAACTGTATTAACAACTTGTACCTCATTTCTAAAATCTTCTGGGAACATTGGTCTCATTGGTCTATCAATCATTCTTGCTGCCAAAGTTGCAGCATCTGTTGGTCTACCTTCTCTTTTAATAAATCCTCCAGGAATTTTACCAACAGAATATAATTTTTCTTGGTATAAAACCATAAGTGGGAAGAAATCAGATAAAATATTTGCATTATCAGATACAACTGCTGTAGATAAAATAACTGTATCACCATATCTTACTAAAACTGCTCCATCTGCTTGTTTTGCATATTCACCTTGTTCTATAACTAGTTTTCTTCCTCTAAAATCTAATTCAAATACTTTTTTACTCATAAAATTCTCCTCTAACTATATTTTACCACAATAATCTGATTTTAAATATTATATTTTGCTTTTTTCTATTATTTTTACAAAAGAAAAAGCACATAAGTGCTTATTTTCTTAATCCTAATCTTTCGATTAATTTACGGTATCTATTAATATCTGTCTTTTTAAGATATTCAAGTAAATTACGACGTTTACCAACTTTCATAAGTAAACCTTTTTTTGAATGATAATCATGAATGTTTACTTTTAAATGTTCTGTTAAAGTCTTAATTTCTTTAGTTAGAATAGCTATTTGTACTTCTGGAGAACCAGTGTCACCTTCGTGAGTAGCATATTCTTTAATTATGTTTTCTTTTTCAGATTTCTTTAATGCCATTTTAATTTCCTCCTACAATAATATTTGCCTTAAACCTAGTATATGGTTCGGAGAATCCGATAACCAAGCAAAAGGTATGTATCTAATATACATTAAATCGTAAATAAAATCAATACTTTTTATAAATTATTTGAGTACTTTACTTATTGTTATTATTTTCTTGAAATTTTAATGTCTTACTTTTACCTTCTTTTAAAAGCTTAATACTCGTATCTGTTAAAGTATCTACTGAATCGTCTAAAGTAACTTCAAAATCTTCATCAGTTAATCTATTATAAAATACTATTTTTTTTTTAAGTTTAGATAATTCATTAATATCTTCTACTATACTTGCCATATCTAAAACTACATTATATTTATAATCATCTAACTCATATATTTCCTTTGAAAAAATTATATCTAGGAAGACTTTTATTCTATCCATTAAAGTTTTATTATAATCTTCATTTTTTGGTACATTTGTATTATTTAAATCTTCTAATAAATCAAAAAACTTTTCGAAGATTGCTTTCAATTCATGATCATAAATTTTATTTATATCATAACCTTTATTTTTTGATAATCCTTTTGAAAGTTCAATAATTATCTCAGAAATATAGTATTTTTCTTCTTCATCATATACATCAAATACTTTTGAAAACATAGTTCCCATTATATATTCAATATTTTCTAAAATCATATTAAAATCCATATTAGAAACTAAATAATCATTATCTAATATATTATAAATGCTATTTAATAATTTTTTTCTTTCTAGATTATCATCAAGTGACGATGAAAATGTACTTATACTTATAAAATGATCTAGTATATCACTATTTAATATATCATTATACTTAATACATAAATCACAAAATATATCCTCAGCATCACCTTTTACATTTATCATTCTTGGTAAACCTTTTTTTAGTATTTCCTTATTATCAAGTTCATTATATAATTTTACTACTGTACTTTTTTTCACAAAACCACCTTCATTTAAGATGATATATTATTTTATAAAAATAATCAAGAAAAAAAGCTATAAAACTATAGCTATCATATTATTAGATCCTTTATTTACTACTTTACATAATGTTGATTGAAGTTTATATCTTAAATTATCTGGCATAAGAGATAATTTTGCCTGTATTCCTTCTTGTACAATTGCATCTAAACTTCTACCAAATATTTCACTTTTCCAAATACTATCAGCACTTTCTTCTTGATTTTTAGTTAAATAATTTATTAATTCTTTTGATTGGAGTTCTGATCCTATAATTGGTTCAAATGTACTTTCAACATCTACTCTAATCATATGAATTGATGGTGCGACTGCTTTTAACTTAACACCATATCTTCCACCTTGTTTAACTACTTCTGGTGTATCTAATTTCATATCTTTTAAAGTTGGTATTGCAATTCCATATCCAACTTCTTTAACCATTTTAAGTGCGCTCTTATATTGTTCAAATTCTTCTTTTGTTTCATTATATTCTTGGAATATATTAAGAAGTGAGGCCCTACTATTTATACTTGTTCCTATGATTTCTTTTAGTACTTCATCATATAAATTATTAGGAGCAGTAAGTGTTATTGTTACCTCTCCTTTTGCTGGATCTACATTTGACATATATGCTTTTTCTATTTGATCACACTGTTTAAAATGTTTATTAATAGAATCTATATCACGAAGTTTATCAACTTCTACAACACATTCCCTTATTTGATCTATATATACTTTCTTTATTGGATGATTTGGATTTAATGTTCCTATCCAATCCGGAATATCTACTTTAACATTAAGTACAGGAAACTCATATAAAGCCTCTTTTAATATGTTATACACATCTTTTTCATTCATAGTTTCTGCACTTATTGGTATTACAGGCACATTATGTTCTTCTTTTAATTTTTCTGCTAATCTTTCAGTTTCTGGAAGTGTTGGATGTGCTGAATTTAATAAAACTATAAATGGTTTGCCTATTTCTTTTAGTTCACTTATTACTTCATTTTCTGCTTCTATATAATTATTTCTAGTAATATCGCCTATACTACCATCTGTTGTTACTACAATACCTATTGTAGAATGATCTCTAATTACTTTTTCTGTACCTATTTCAGCTGCCTCTACAAAAGGAATGTCTTCATCATACCAAGGTGTTTTAACCATTCTTGGTTCTCCCATTTCATCTTCATAACCTTTAGCAGCAGGAATAACATAACCAACACAATCAACTAATTTTATATTTGTTTCAAATTCTTCAACCTTTATTTTAGCGGCTGTTGATGGAACAAATTTAGGTTCTATTGTCATAATTGTTTTTCCTTGTGCCGTTTGAGGAATTTCATCTAAACATCTTTTTCTTTCATATTCATCTTCAATATTAGGCACAACTAAATTTTCAATAAATTTCTTTATAAAAGTGGATTTACCTGTTCTTACAGCTCCAACTACACCAAGGTATATATCTCCACCTGTTCTTTCTGATATACTTTTTATAATATCTATCTTTTCCATTTAATCCCTACTTTCTTTATTAAACTATATGAATTAAATTATGTGTTATTACATTTTTTTGACTTTTTTATTTTTTAATGATAGAATACTAACCCGAAAAGAGGGGTTATTTATGGATTATGATGTTGAAATGTTAAGATTATACTTTAAAGAAAAGAATTATTCTAAAGAAAAAATTAATAAATTATTAGATTCAAACCCATTTGATAAAAAATATATGGAATGGATAAAAAGCAGAAATTTAACAGGAAAAAATTTAGCAAGAGTAATTATTAAAAACCATTTAATAAATAAAGATACAAATTTACAAGAGATTACATCACACGAAAATGACAGAGTAAGTAAATATTTATTTAATAAATCTATAACTTCTATAATTACACAATCAATTAGATTTATGCCAGGATATACCATATTTATGCGTGGTAAATCAAATGTTCTAAAATCATGTATTAGCCATAATATTCCATTCATTGCTGGAGAATGTACATATGATAAAACTTATTATGAAAGAATTAAAGAATATTATTTAAATTTAAGTGAACAATTAAAAAATTGTAAATTCATAGAAGATGAATCTGATTATGGAAATACCTGTATTATCAGATCAAGATAAAAAGAGTCCTTTGAACTGTCTATCTTTATTGACAAGTTCATTTAGACTCTTTTTTTAAAACATTTTATCTACATTTTTAGGTACATTATCTGTAACTATAGTATTTATAATTTTATCTTCTTGTTCTTTACTTACTTCCTTGCCTGTCATTTTACTAAGTTCACGAATAACATCTCTTATATTATCCTCATTTTTCATATTATCACCTTGAAGTTTTTTAGCAAGATCAAGTATTGTAGACTTTTTAACATTAGTCTTTTTTTCTACTTTATTAAAAAAATTATCACTAAAATTCATTAGATTACCACCTTCTAATCTAATATATGTCTTTTGCCTAAAAAGGTGACAAAAGAAAAAAGTAATATAAATTACTTTTCTTCACCTTTACTTTTAAATTGTATTATTATTGGTGTTCCTTCTAAATCAAAATTTTCCCTTATTTTATTTTCTAGATATCTTAAATATGAGAAATGTACTAATCCTTTGTTATTAACATTTAATGTAAATTTTGGTGGCATAGTACCTGTTTGAGCAGAAAAATAAATTTTAAGTCTCTTGCCTTTATATGAAGGTGCTGGATTTAATGCATATGCATCATTTATTACATCATTAAGTACACTTGTTTTAATTTCTCTTCTAGAATTTTCATACACTTTAATTATTTCAGGCATAAGTGTATGAAGTCTTTTTTTAGTAAGCGCACTTAAAAATACAATTGGAACATAACTTAAAAATTGAAATTCCGCTCTCATTTTTTGAGTATATGATTTTATATCGTTTTTATCATCAACAGTATCCCATTTATTTACTACAAGAACCATTGGTTTACCTGCTTCTAGCGCATAAGCCGCAATATGCTTGTCATGTTCAATAATTCCTTCTTCTGCATTTATAACAATTACGCACACATCGCTACGTTCTATTGCTTTCATTGCTCTCATAAGGCTATACATTTCAACATTTTCATATATTTTGCCTTTTTTTCTCATTCCAGCAGTATCAATTACTACATAATCTTTCTTTTCATACTTAAATTTAGTATCAATTGAATCTCTTGTTGTTCCTGCTTCATTACTAACTATTACTCTATCTTCATTTAAAAGTGCATTAGTAAGTGAACTCTTACCAACATTTGGTCTACCTATTAAACAGAACTTTAAAACATCACTAGAATACTCTTCTTCATATTTTGGGAAGCCTTTTGTTACTTCATCCATAAGATCATCAAATCCAATTGCATGTTCACCACTTATTGGAATATAATGTTCAAATCCTAATTCATAAAAATCATATAAATTATCTAAATGTTTTCTATTATCAATTTTATTAATAGCAACTATTACCTTTTTCTTTGATTTAAATAATATATCACGAACTACAAAATCATTAGCATTTAATCCCATCTTACCATCTACAACAAATATAACTACATCTGCTTCATCAATTGCAATTTCTGCCTGCATCTTTATATCAATATTAAATGTTTCATTACTAGTATCTATTCCGCCTGTATCTATTAAATTGAATTTATAGTCATCATATGATCCAATACCATAAATTCTATCTCTAGTAATTCCTGGAACATCTTCTATAATTGCAACTTTTCTTCCTACTAGTCTATTAAATATTGTTGACTTACCTACATTAGGACTTCCTACTAACGCTACTGTTGGCATTTTCATAAGTAATCACCTCACATAGGAAGATTATATCACATTTTATAAAATTTTGTAAATTATATTTTTATACCCCTTCCTATTATCTTATAAACTATATCACCATATACTAAATTTGAATCTTCTATTAAATTTATATCTTCTCTTTTAACATTAACATAAAATTTATCATTATAGTAATAAATTTCATAATTAATGTATTCAAGAGGATCATCTACTTCATATAAAAATAGTGTATCTCTTAGAACATTTAATTTTAAATTTACAATATCATCATATATAAAATCTTTGTTTTCTTTTATTTCTAAAATCATTCCATAATATCTATTAATATAAAGTTCTAAATTATAATCACTAGTAAAAGTAATATTATAATATTTTTCTAAATTATCAAATACATTTATAAGTATTTTCTTAATATCCGAGTCTTCATTATATTTTTTGTTATCAAGTAAATATACTATTATCGTATTTGATAACATTTCTACTTTCATTATCAACACCTAATTAAATATATGAAAAAAATGAAGAATTAATCTTCATTTGGGTAAACTATTTTATCAATAATACTAGTTACATCATTTTTACCAAGTTTTGTTGTACTTGAAAATAATATATATTTATCTTCTTCTTTTATATTTAGTGTATCCTTTATTAACTGAAGTTGTTTTTCTCTTAATGTTCTGCCTATTTTATCTACTTTAGTTAAAATTATTGTTACACTTAAATCATAATATTTTAAAAAGTTATACATAAGTAAATCATCATTTGTTGGTTTATGTCTAAAATCTATAAGTAAGAATACTTCTTTTAAATTTTCTCTATTAGTTAAGTATTCTTCTATCATCATACCAAATTTTTGTTGTCTTTCTTTACTTACACTAGCGTATCCATAACCTGGTACATCTACTAAGTAAAAATCATTATTAACATTATAAAAATTTAATGTTTGAGTTTTACCTGGTTTACTTGATGTTCTAGCATAATTTCTTCTTTCTATTATTGAATTAATAAAACTACTCTTACCTACATTACTTCTTCCTACTAATAAAAACTCTGGTTTATTGTCTGTAGGATACTGGCTTTGTCTTACAGCACTTATAGAAAGTTCAACACTATTAATTTTCATAAACAAATCACCTATCAATAATTATATCAAATTAATAAAATTAAAGCAAATTGGGGAGTATTTCCCTATCTTTTTACTTAATTATTTAAATTTTTTATTTTATTTTTTTTATTTCATCAATTGTTAAACCAGTTGCTTTTGATATGTCTTCTAATATCATATTCATTGATAATAAATTTTTAGCAATATTTATTTTTTCATTTGATATACCATCAGATTTACCAGAGTTTTTATTAGTA
>ERZ791884.2058-NODE-2058-length-12168-cov-4.797903_pt1 | contig 12168 bp, 8 predicted proteins | sample MGYA00509941_ERZ791884 | MGnify/ENA primary metagenome ERZ791884 (study PRJEB30046, sample SAMN00792095) | human gut metagenome | study: EMG produced TPA metagenomics assembly of the A metagenome-wide association study of gut microbiota in type 2... | reverse complement strand
TTCTCTTTCCGAAGAGAATACCCCCTTTGAATCCCCCAGAGAAAGGCGAGGGGAGGGCCCCTCGACCCCCGGCATTGGCAGTTTGCAGCTTGAAGAGCTGCACGCGCTGCGCAATGTAAGTGCGGTGTACATGGCTTCGCCATGAATCCCTGCGAGTCGCGACCTGACATCAACCGCGCCTTACTGTCGTGAGGCGCGAGTGACGTTTGCTCGGCGGCAGACTGCGTGCGAAATAGCGGCATTGCTGCGCTCGCCGCATTGAGGAGTGCTCTGGTAGACGATGATTACTGCGCACTTCTACAAGATGGGCAGAGCGGCACCCGCAAGGGGTGTGCCGCATCCGTAAGGCAGCAGAGCCGCCAACGGCTGCGCAACAGCGGGTAGTAGGAGCAGAGGCAAATCGTATAGCAGCGCTAAACGCGGCATCGCCGCGCGCAGGCATTTCCATTCCGGAGGCAAAAAGGTCATTCGAGATTGAGACTGCCAATCTAAAACCTTTCTCTTGGGGGATTGAAAGGGGGCTATTCTCTTTCACAAAAGAGAATAGCCCCCTTTGACTCGTGCCACGCTCGGTGAGCGCGACTATTTACATCGAGATCCAGCCGAACGCGCTGGCAATCGAGCTGATCAAAATGATCGCCGCGAAGAACGGGCACAGGAAGCGGATCATGGCGTTGAAGACCTTTCTTCTGCGGAAGGGCGCGCCGTTCAGCGTGACCTCGTCCGCGATGCGGTCGACGCCGATGACGCGGGAGACGAGGATGCAGCTTGCGATGGCCGCGATGGGCATCATCACGGAGTTGGTCAGGAAATCGAAGAAGTCCAAAAACTGCATGCCGATCACGGTGACATTTGCCAGCGGGCCATAGCCCAGGCTGGAGAGGCTGCCGAGGAGAACCATGGAGACGCCCATGATGCTCGTGGCCTTCTTACGGCTCCAGTGCAGCTCATCCTGCAAGGTAGAGACGGCGCTTTCCGTCAGCGCTATGGAGCTCGTCAGCGCGGCAAACAGCACTAACAGGAAGAACGCAATGCCGATCACCGTGCCAAAGCCCATGGAATCAAAGACCTTCGGGATGGTGATGAACATCAGCGAGGGGCCGGCCTTCAGCGCGCCGGGATCGCCGCCGGAGAAGGCGAACACCGCGGGGATGATCATCAGGCCCGCCATGATGGCGATGGCCGTGTCGAAGACCTCAACATTGCGGGTGGAGCTTTCGATCGAGACGTCCTTTTTCATGTAGGAACCGAACGTGATGAGAATGCCCATGGCGATGGACAGGGAATAAAACATCTGCCCCATGGCGGAGACGACCGTCATCCAGGAGAAGTTGTCAAGATTGGGCACAAGGAAGTACTTGACGCCCTCCAGCGCACCGGGGCGGGTCACGGAATACACGGCGATGATCAGCGACAGCACCACGAGAATGGGCATCATGATCTTGGAGACGCGCTCGATGCCGTTTTCCACGCCCGCGAAGATGATCGCCAGCGTCATGGCAGTGAAGACGAGGAAGCAAAGCTCCGAGGACACGCCGTTTGAGATGAAGGACGAGAAATAGCCGTCCTCCGCGACGAGGTGCGCCTTGCCCATCAGGTATTCCGCCAGATATTTGATGACCCAGCCGCCGATGACGGAGTAGTAGGGGACGATCAGAATCGGAATGATGGCGTTGATCCAGCCGCCCACGCGCAGCGCAGGCTTATCGCTGAAGGACTTGTAAGCGCCGACAGGGCTCTTGCCGGTCATGCGGCCGATCGAAGTCTCCGCAATGATCATCGTGTAGCCGAAGGTCATCGCCAGAATGATGTATACCAGCAGGAAAATAGCGCCGCCGTATTTGGCGGCCAGATAAGGAAAGCGCCAGATGTTTCCGAGGCCGACGGACGCGCCCGCAGCCGAAAGGACAAAGCCAATCTTGCCGGAAAAGGAACCTCTTTTATGATCCATGAAGAATCTCCTCTCTTTTTTACGACATACAATTCCCCTATTATATCATAGAATAAAGATGAAAACAATCTGAAATCCGAAGAAAAGAGAGCTATTTGTCGTTGGCCGTGCAGAAAAATAAAAAAGGAAGACTCGAAAGAGTCTTCCTTTTTCCATATTTAAGACCAGAGCAGCTGCATCGCGACGATTAGCGCCGCAGCGGCGAGGATATACACACCTGCGATCAGCAGTCCCGCCTTGAGCGCGCCGCGGATGGCGGCATTGCGCTCCTCGCGCGTCAGCTCACCGGCAGCGCTTTCCCACGGGCGGTCGTTCGCACGGGGCGCGTCGGGCGCGGAAAAGTCGCTGCGCTTGCGGTGAAAGTGTGGAAGAAAGGTCGGCTGGCGTTCGATGCCGCTCATGTCGGCGATCGTGCGGCTGTCGTCCTCCTCGTAGAAGTCGTCCTTCTTCATCACTTATCGTACAGGTGGCAGCACACGAAGTGGCCCGGCTCGATCTCGCGCTGGACGGGTGCTTCCTCCTTGCAGCAGGCCATGCAGTTGGCGCAGCGGGTGTGGAATTTGCAGCCCTTGGGCGGATTGGCAGGGGAGGGGATGGAGCCCTCGAGCACGATGCGGTTCATCTTCACCCTCGGGTCGGGGATGGGGATGGCGGAGAAGAGCGCCTTCGTGTAGGGGTGGAGCGGGTTGCGGAAGATATCTTCCTTTGCGCCGTACTCCACAAGGTTGCCGAGGTACATGACGCCGACGGTGTCGGAGATGTGCTCGACAACGGAGAGGTCGTGGCTGATGAAGAGGTACGTCAGCTTGTATTTATCCTGCAATTCGTTCAGCAGGTTGATGATCTGCGCCTGGATGGACACGTCGAGTGCGGAGACCGGCTCGTCGCAGACGATGAACTCGGGGTTGAGCGCGAGCGCACGCGCGATGCAGATACGCTGGCGCTGGCCGCCGGAGAACTCGTGCGGGTAGCGGTCCTTGTGGAAGGGCTGTAAGCCGCAGTTGTCCATGACCTGGTCGATATAATCGTCAAATTCCGCCTTCGGGACGAGGTTGTGCTCGCGCACGGCCTCGCCGATGATCTCGCCGACCGGCATACGCGGGGAGAGCGAGGAGAACGGGTCCTGGAAGATGATCTGCATCTTCGTGCGCAGGGCGCGCAGTTCCTTGTGGGAGAGGTCATAGACCTCCTGTCCGTTGAAGAGCACCTGACCGCCGGACTTGGAGTCATACAGGCGCAGGATCGTGCGGCCCGTGGTCGTCTTGCCGCAGCCGGACTCACCGACAAGGCCCATCGTCGTGCCGCGCTTTAAATTGAACGTGACGCCGTCGACGGCCTTGACATAGCCGACCGTCTTCGACACCATACCGCCCTTGATCGGGAAGTATTTCTTGAGGTGATTGACCTGCAGAATGTACTGCGGGTCATATTCCACGGGGGTGAAATTGTTGTCGATGATGAGTGAGGACTTCTGCGCCTCATCGGCGTGCTCCTGCTTCTTGACAAATTCATCGGCATTCTGCTTCTGCGTTTCCTTCAGTTCATCGAGGACCTGATCGTCGTTCTTACCGGCTTTCCAAAACGGCATCTTATTCACCCTCCTTTCCGTTTTCCTTGCCCTCGGCCAGCTCTTCCTCCACGACCTCCTCAAGGTCGGGACGCTTGCCATCGTAGTAGCGGTAGCAGCTCACCTTGTGCGTCGGCGAGATGCTCACCTCGCACGGGTAGTCGCCCTCGCAGCCGTTCACGCACATTTCGCAGCGGTCCTTGAAATAGCAGTAGTTCGGCATGTTGATGGGGTTCGGCACCTTGCCGGGGATGGAGTAGAGCTTGTCGACCTGACGGCCCACGACCGGCTTGGAGGCCATGAGGCCGATGGTGTAGGGGTGCGCGGGATGGGAGAAGATCTCCTCCGCCGTGCCCTGCTCGACGATGCGGCCAGCGTACATGACGACCACATAGTCTGCCATTTCGGCGATGACGCCGAGGTCGTGCGTGATGAACATGATCGAGGAATTGATCTGATCCTTCAGATTGCGCAGAAGGTCGAGGATCTGAGCCTGGATCGTCACGTCGAGCGCCGTGGTGGGCTCGTCGGCGATGATGAGCTTCGGGCTGCACGCAAGCGCCATGGCGATCATGACGCGCTGGCGCATACCGCCGGAGAGCTCGTGCGGGAACATCTTGTAAACGCCCTCGCTGTTGGCGATGCCGACCATTTCAAGGAGCTCAATGGTGCGCGCCTTGATCTGCGCTTCGTCGTGGCCCTTTTCATTGTGCAGGGCCAGCACCTCGTCGAGCTGGTCGCCGATGCGGAACACGGGGTTCAGCGCGGTCATCGGCTCCTGGAAGATCATGGAGATATAGTTGCCGCGTAAGTGCTGCATGACGCTGTCAGGCGCCTTCGTGACGTCGTAGGCCTTGCTGCCGAGGTTCAGGCGAATTTCGCCCTCCACGACCTGACCCTGCGGGCGCTGCAAAAGCTGCATGAGCGACAAACTCGTGACCGATTTGCCGCAGCCGGACTCGCCGACGACGCCGACAGTCTTGCCGATGGGCACGGAGAACGTGACGCCGTCGACCGACTTGACAACGCCCGTGTCGGTGAAAAAGTAGGTGTGCAGGTTGTCGAATTCGACCGCGTTGTTGGGGTCGTGCATCTCGGTCAGATACTCGGATTCGGGAACGTTCTTGCGCTTGCGCTTCTTTTCGAGCGCATTTGTGATCTTGCGGTTTTCTTTGGAAATGCGGCGGGATTCCTTTGCGGAAAGATAGCCGTCATTATGCTTCTTAGCCATTCAAATTCCCTCCTTTCTCAGCGCTTCATCTTCGGGTCGAACGCGTCGCGCAGACCGTCGCCGACGAAGTTGAAGCCGAGGACCGTCAGCATCAGGCAGATGCCGGCGGGGATCCAGATGAACCAGTAGCTCGTGAGAACGTAAGAGTTGGAAACGTCGTTCATGATGTTGCCCCAGGAGGCGAACGGGAACTTGACGCCGAGGCCGAGGAAGCTGAGCGTTGCCTCGGTGATGATGGTGGAGCCGAGGCTCATCGTGCAGTTGACGATGAGCTGCGGGATGACGTTGGGGATCAGGTGGCGGAAGATGCGGCGCGAAACGCTGATGCCGCAGGCCTCCGTCGCGGTCATGAACTCCTGCTCGCGCAGAGAGAGGATCTGGCCGCGGACGAGACGGGCGATACCCGGCCAGCCGAGGAAGCCCAAGATCAACATTAAGTAGAGCATTCGGATCTGCGGGTCGACGCGCATGCCGTCCATCGCTGCGCCCAGAATGATGATGAGCGGGGTGGAGGGGATGCAGTAGAAGATATCGACGATACGCATGATGAGATTATCGACCCAGCCGCCGAAGTAGCCGGAGACGCCGCCGAGCACCACGCCGAGCGCCGCGGAGATAATGACGACGATGAAGCCGATCATCAGCGACACGCGGCCGCCGTACATCAGGCGGGTGAGCATATCCATACCGTTTTTATCCGTACCGAGCCAGTGCGCGGAGTCGGGGAAGGAATAGGCGTCGAACACGCGGGTGGACGTGCCCTCCTTGATCGACCACTGGTACTTGGCGGGATTGTATTCAAGCTTGATCTCGCGCTCCTGACCGGCGTCGTTCACATAGGTATACTCGGTCTCACCGTTTTCGACGGCCTGCTGCACGCGCTCTTTGAAGTCCTTGGTGATGACCGTGCCGCTGACCTTGGACTGGATGACAAAGCGGCTGATGTAGGCGATCTCCTCGCCATTCAGCATGACGCTGTCTTCATCAAGCGTATAGGTCTTGCCGCTGGCCGTAAACTCCGCTTCGCCGTTGGCGTGCGCCTTGAGGGCGTTGAAGCTGAAGTTGAAGCCGAACTTCTGGCTGGGGTCGTTCGAGCTGATGATGTCCTTATAGGCGATGGCAAGGAGTCTGCCGCCGCTCGAGACGGAGTAGAGTGAGTCGCCCTCCTCGGTCACGTCGTAGGTGACGCCCTTGTAGGAGAAGCTGTCGTCCTTGCCCATGTGCAGCGTGAGCTGCGCCTGGAGGATCGTGCCGAACTCCTGGCCGTCGGCCACGAGATAGCGGTACTCGGTGTTCTCGCTCATGGCGGCGTATTCCTTGAGCTGGATATCGTCGCGGTAGAAGACCTCGTCCTGCCCGTAGGGGCTGATGAGGCCGCCGATGAAGGAGAAAATGAACATCACGGCGAGGATCGTCAGACCCACGACTGCGAGGCGGTTGCGGAAAAAGCGCTTGGCGACCAGCGTGCCCGGGGAAAGGACCTTGACGCGGCGGTCGTCGTTGAGGGAAAGCTGCTCGGGGGAGCCGCTCTCCTGCTGATCGTTGATCTTCTTTTCTTCAGACATGGATTAGCGCCTCCTTTCTTACGCGATGCGCACGCGGGGGTCGACCACCGCGTACAGGATGTCGGAGATCAGGTTGCCCAGCAGGGTCAGGATCGCCAGGAACGTCATGTAGAACATGGAGAAGGGGATATCGCCCGCGACCATCGCGTTATACGAGATGAAGCCGATGCCGGGGATGGCAAACAGCGTCTCAGTGATCAGCGCACCGGCAAAAAGGCCGGGCAGCGAGCCGCCGATGAACGTCACGAGCGGGATGAGCGTGTTGCGGAAGGCGTGGTGATAGATGACCTTATGCTCGGAAAGACCCTTGGCGCGGGCGGTGCGGATGTAGTCGGCGTTGAGCACCTCGAGCATGTTCGTGCGCACATAGCGCATCCACGGGCCGATGGAAATGAACACCAGCGTCACGATGGGCAGCACCAGATGCTTTGCCATATCGAGGATCTGACCAAACTGGCTGAGGGAGTTGAAGTCACGTCCCGTCAGGCCGACAAGGTCGAACCAGCCGAGCTTGATGCAGAAGATGAGCTTTAAGAGCGTCGCAAAGAAGAACGTCGGCAGCGACATACCCAGCAGTGCGACCGTCGTGACGGTGTAGTCAGTCACGCTGTACTGCTTGGTGGCGGCCACGATGCCGAGCGGCACCGCGATGAGAAGCTCGAACACGAGCGAGATAGCGCCCATGATGAACGAGACCCAGATGACCTCGTTGAACTTCTGGATGACGGGCACGGTATACTTCCAGCTGTCGCCGAAGTTGCCGGTGCACAGGTTCTTGAGCTGGACGAAAAAGCCGGGGATGAGGCCCAGGTCCAGACCGTATTGTGCGTTGAGCTGTGCCAGCCACTCCTCATAGGGCTTGGAGCCGGGAGCCTGCGAGAGCTGCCGCGCCATATTCTCCACGTAGGAGCTGGGCATGCAGCGCATAAGCAGGTAGATGATGAATGTCACAAAAAAGAGGATCACCACCGACAGCAGCAGGCGTTTTACCAGATATTTGCGCATAGAATCCCTCCGTTTTTTGATAACGGCCGCCCCGCGCCCGGGGCCTTGTCGCCGTTTCGGGTTTGATATGTCTCTCTCTGCATATCAGCCAAATGCTCCGATGCACCGGGGCATTTGGATCATAGGCAGATGTGCCTGAGGCAGGCTACCCCGCGGCAAAAGCCGCAGGGTAGCCATGCGCCTAAGTAACGTTTTTGTGCAGCGACGGAGCTTACTGCAGGTCGAGCAGCTCGATGTCGTTGTACCAGGCCCAGTAGGTGGTGATATCAGGCGTCACGGTGTCGAGGTTGACGCGCTGAGAGGAGAAGATCACGCAGTTCTGGCGCTGATAGATGGGGATCTCGACCGCCCAGTCGGCCACGATGTCAAGGCACTGCTTATACAGGGTCTTGCGGTAGGTCTGGTCGGTGGACTGACGCGCCATCATGATGAGCTCATCGAGGTCAGCATCCTTGATCCAGTAGGACTTCTCGTTGGAGCCGCCCTTGCTGTGATAGATCTGGAACATATCCGGGTCGGGCGTGGCCTGCCATGCCATGGCGAACATGTCGGCAGTACCGGCGTTGACCGCGTTGGTCATCTCGGCGAAGTTGGACATATCGGAGACGATCAGGTTGAAGCCGATCTCCTTGAGAGCGTCGGACGCGAGGGTCAGAGCCATGAAGGAGGGGTGGTCGCCCTTGCCGCTGCCGCCGACCATGACCTCAGCGTCCATGCGGCCGCCGGCGGGAGCAGCGGTGACCTTGCCGTCAGCGACGGTGTAGCCGGCAGCCTCGAAGTAGCCGAGAGCGGCCTGCTTGGCGGCGGCGTACTTGTCGTCGGCGCTCATGCCTTCGGTGTAGATGTCGTTGCCGTTGACGTCAACGGAGAAGGCGATCTTGTAGCCCTCATCGGTAACGCGCGGAGCGGCCCAGGAGGTGTCGGAGATGGGGTAGTTGATGACGTTGGCGAACTCACCGTAGTAGGAGTCGACAGCGACATCGCGGTAAACGGCGATAACCGTGGCGATGGCCTTACGCAGATCCTTGGAGGCCTCATCACCGCCGTTGCCGTCGCCGACCTTCACGCGGTTGGCGTTGAAGCCGACATAGCCGTAGCCGAGGTTGGCAACGAGGTCGGTCTGGATGGTATCGCCGGAGATCTCGCCGTTAGAGTTGGCTTCCTTGATCTGCTCGGCAGCTTCCTTGGAGTAGGAGGGGTCAGTTACGTCGATCGTGCCGGAGACAACGCCGGGGATCTTATCTTCATCCTGCATCTCGCGCCAGATGACGGTGTCGATCTTGGGCTCGCCCTTCCAGTAGGTCGGGTTCTTCTGCAGGGTGACAGCGCCGTTGGACCAGCTCTCGAAGGTGTACGGGCCGGAGCCGACAGGCGTGGAGGTCACGGACTTGACGTGGGACAGATCGCCCTTGACAAAGCCGAACATGTTGTTGTCGTAGTCATACTTGTCAGTCTCGCCATAGTAGTGCATGGGGCACACGGTGACGGGGAGCTGATAGATGGCGGTGGCGTTGACCTCGGTGAGGGTGACGGTCATGGAGTAGTCACCGGTCTTGACGATACCGGCAACGTTGGGAGCGGACTCGCCGGTCTGGACGGCGACGGTATAGTCGTTGTAGGCGTCGCCCAGCTCGGCCTCGAGGAAGGAGGAGATGCTGGTGCCGGCGGTCTCAGCGTTGATACCGTCATCGGAGATGTCGTAGCCGTACTTAGCAACGATGGCAGCCCAGAAGTCTTCGACGGTCGCGTCATCGGCGAGCTCGAAGCCCCAGTTGCCAGCCTGCGCGGCGACGGAGTCGTCAGCGGTGGCGTAACCGGCGGCGACCACGTAGTCAAGGATCTCCTGGGCGAACTTCACGCCGGCGGCGTTGAAGGCGGTCCAGTAAGCGTTGTACTGCTCTTCGGTGTAGAAGTCGTTGGCGGCGTAGGCGTCAGGACCGGCGGCGAGGATCAGGTTCTGCACAGTCTCCATACCGCTGCGATAGGCTTCCAGACCCTTGATGGGCAGGGAGTACAGCGTGGAAACGCCGTCATAAGCGGGGTCAAGCAGGACATAGTAAGAGAAGATGACATCGTCGATGGTCATTTCCTCACCGTCGGAGAACTTGACGCCCTCTTTCAGGGTGATGTTGTAGTCGACCGTGCCGTCGCTGTTTTCAACGATGTCGCAGTCGGCAATGCCCTTGTAAGTATAGTCGGTGCCGTTGTAGGGACGGACGTCGCCCTCAATGCCCTTGAGGACGACAGAGCCCTCGCGGTCGACGAGAAACAGACCGTCGAAGACCATACCCATGACCTGGTTTTCATAGTCATTGGTATAGAAGAAGGGGGAGAACTTACCGTCGAAGTTCTGCGTGCCGACAACAAGCGTCTTGCCGTCGGTCTGGCCGTCGTCCGTCTTCTTGTCGCCGCAGCCGGCCAGAAGACCAAGACACATGACCAGAGAAAGGATCAGTGCAAGTGTTCTTTTCATTGAATCTACTCCTTTATAAATTTTTGCTAAAACGGGTCGCCCCGTGCAGCACAAAGTAAGGTGTCCGCGCGTATACACGCGCGGAAAGGGAAGTGCGCCTCCTATGGACATCTGTGCGCCGAAAAACAGCGCGTAGAATTTTTTTGATTATAGCATGAAAGGATGCACATTGTACAGAGTAAAATCTTAGAAGTTATTTTTTTTAGGCAATTTGTCCCATTCTGCCTGCATAATTTCGGCGCGCAGAACAAGGACACTCAGTAGGGCTATCAGCTTCAGCAGGACATAGAGCAGCGCGAAAAACGTCTGTCCTGCGTGGTCATTGACGAAAAAGAAGATCAATTCGCACACGATGCCGAGAAGAGAAAAGACCGCCGTGACCACCGTTCGCACGGGCAGAACGGCCACGCTTTTTTTGTAGTTGTACTCGCGCACCGTGCCCCAATCCGTTCCGAGCTTTGCAAGCGCCCAGATGACGCTCGCCGCGCCCAGAAACTCGCCGAGGTAGGGGAGCAGAACGTAAAAACAGTTCTGCATCCCCGGCGCAGGAATGCACCCGCCCGCGGCGACCGCAACGGTCAGAATGGCTGCCATTCCCCACACGGCGCGCTTAGATCTGCGCTGCTTTGCATCATCGCTCTGGCAGGCGTAGAGTGCCCCGTCGTAAACATATTCGCCCGCGACGTTCAGATGAAAGTCGTTCAGGTGCTCGCGGCGGTTGTGCTTTTTGTGCTGTTCACCCATTATTCGATGCCCGTGAGGTCAAAGTCCGCGAGCGCCTTCTCCGCCTCGGCGCACACGCCGCGAAGGCACGCTTCGTCAAACGGGCTCTCGAGGCCGGCGTTTTTGAGAAGATCGGTGAACGTCCGGCTGCCGCCCTGCACGGTGTAGGCCATGTAGTGCTGCCAGGCGTTCCCCACGTCCTTGCGGATCATCGCCCAGAATTCGAGCGCCACGGTCTGGGCAAGGCAGTAGTCAATATAATAGAAGGGGCTCGAATAGATGTGGTGCTGGCGCTGCCAGCCCATGCCCTCGGAGTAGAACGGGATCTCGCCGTCAAGCTTCATCCACGGCATATAGACGCCGAGCAGCTCCTTCCAAACGGCGTGGCGCTCGGCAGGCGTCATTTCGGGCTTTTCATACACGATGTGCTGGAAGTGGTCGACCATCGTGCCGTAGGGGATGAACGTCAGCGCGCCGGAGAGGTGGCTGTAGAGGAACTTCTTCGCGTCGGGGCCAAAAAAGCCGTCCGCCCAGGGCTCGGCGAAGAACTCCATGGACATCGAGTGGACCTCGCAGGCCTCCATGCTCGGCCAGATGTAGTCGATGGGGATGCGCTTGCGGTTCGTCCAGGCCTCGAAGGCGTGACCGGCCTCGTGCGTCACGACCTCCACGTCGTGCTGCGTGCCGTTGAAGTTGGCGAAGATGAAGGGAACCTCATAGTCCATGATGCTCGTGCAGTAGCCGCCCGCCTGCTTGCCCTCGGTCGAGAGCACGTCGAGCAGCTCGTCGCGCAGCATCGTTTCGAAGAACTCCTTCGTCTCGGGCGAGAGCTCGCTGTAGAACTTCATACCCTGGGCGAGAATGTCGTCCGGCGTGCCCGCGGGGCGGGGATTGCCGGAACGGAATTCGAGCGCGTTGTCGGCAAAGCTCATCGGATACTGCTTGCCCAGGCGCCTGGCCTGCTCGCGGTACACCTTGTCCGCCACGGGGACGAGATACTTGACGACCGCCTCGCGGAACTTCTCGACATCGTCTTTCGTATAGCAGTTGCGGCCCATGCGGTAGTAGCCGAGCGTGGTATAGCCCTCGTAGCCGAGCTTTTTGCCCATCGCGTCGCGGAGCTTTACGAGCTTGTCGTAGAGCTCGTCGAATTTTGACTGATTGTCCTTGTACCACTGGCCCTCGGCCTTCCACGCGGCAAGGCGCTTTTCATCGTCCGCGCAGGTCTTGAACGGGGAGAGCTGCGAGAGGGTGTAGACCTTGCCCTCAAAGGGGATCTGCGCCGAGGCGAGCAGCTTTTCATACTCCTGCGTCAGGTCGTTTTCCTGCTGCAATTCAGGAATGATGGCGGGGGAGAAGGTCTTGAGCGCGATCTCGGCGTTGACGAACATCAGATCGCCGTATTCCTTCTCAAAGTCCGCGCGGAACGGGCTTTCGAGCATCGCTGCCGTCCACGCCTGATTGTATTCCTCCAGCTCAGGGTTGAAGTTGTTCCAGAATTTCTCCTCGCCGTCGTAGAATTCGTCGCGTGTGTCGATCGAGTGGCGGATGCTCGCGAGCGTCGCGGCGGTGGAGATGTGGCTCATCAGCTCCTGCTGCGAAAGGAACACCTTGCGCGCTTCCTCATAGCTCTTGGCGGCCTTGAGTTCCGCC
>ERZ791884.2051-NODE-2051-length-12206-cov-3.874578_pt1 | contig 12206 bp, 13 predicted proteins | sample MGYA00509941_ERZ791884 | MGnify/ENA primary metagenome ERZ791884 (study PRJEB30046, sample SAMN00792095) | human gut metagenome | study: EMG produced TPA metagenomics assembly of the A metagenome-wide association study of gut microbiota in type 2... | reverse complement strand
CGGCTGCCGGCGGCTTCCACAGCGCGGGCATCGGCCCCGCGGCCAAGAGCGGTCTTGCAACTTACCCGCTGAATACCTTCAGCGACCTGCTGAAGCTGTAATTCCAAGCGGAAGCGCCCCGATATGCGGAAAGCCGCGTATCGGGGCGCTATTCGTACTTATCTGCTTTGAACCTGCTTTTTCTCCGGGTAAAGGCCGTAGTACCAGCTGAAGAAATTCCCGAAAATCTGGGTTTCCGCCTTTCGCCGCATGTCCACGGCGTCTTCCAGCTTATAAAAGGAGCCGAGGTAATACGTCCTGCTTTTGAACGTGATCTGGGCGACCCACTTTTCCGACCGGGGGTTATAGTACACGCCGTTGTAGCCGCTGCTGTTGGTTCGGGACAGGCGGTTGCGGTTCTTTTCCAGACGTGTCACCGACGTTCCGCCGATGAACTGCATGTTCTCCATCACGGTTCTGGCTCTGATACTATTTCCTGATTAAAATCTTAATTTTAGTCAGGAAATAGTATTACTCCATTGCAAACCAAAACAATAAATTTGTAAACCGCCATTTTACTGTTTTTATAATCATTTTCTGCGCAGTTCCCGGAGGGGCGGCCGCCCGCGCACCTCCCGCCGGACTTCTTAGGGTCTATCTGAAACTTTCCTTTTTTCAGGAGATCCGCTGCTTGCATTCGGTGGGAAAGTGTGATATCCTTATAAAAAGGAGATGAGCCGAATGACTGTACGGGAATCGGGTGAAATGTATCTTGAGGCTATACTGGTTTTAGCGAAGAAAAGCGGGTATGTCCGCTCCATTGACGTCAGCGAATATCTGGGGTATTCCAAGCCCAGCGTTTCCCGCGCGATGGGCATTCTCCGGGAGGGCGGGTATATCCTCATGGAAAAAGACGGCGCCATCACGCTGACGGATTCCGGGAAAAAGCTGGCGGAGACGATCTACGAGCGCCACACGGTGCTCTCGGAGCTGCTGATCCGTCTGGGCGTGGACGAAAAGACCGCCACCGACGATGCGTGCCGGATCGAGCACGTCATCAGCGACGAGTCGTTCCAAGCCATCAAGCAGTACTATTACCAGCACAAAAAGTAAAAAATTCAGGCGGCGCTTAAAAGCGCCGCCTGAACGTTCCTATGGGGTCTGCCATGTCAGCCCAGCAGTTCCTCGATCTCTGCCTTCGGCATGTAGCCGATGGCCTTGTTCATGACCTCGCCGTGTTCCACGACCACCAGCGTGGGGATGCTGGCGACGCCGAATTCCATGGCAAGCTCCACTTCCTCGTCCACGTTGATCTTGCCCACGGCGATATCCTCCCGCTCCTGGGCGATCTCCTCCACAATGGGGCCGACCATCCGGCACGGGCCGCACCATGGCGCCCAGAAATCCAGCAGCACGGGCTTATCGCTGTTTTTCACCAGCTCGTCGTAGTTGGTCTTCGTAATGTGCATGACGGACATAACAATTCCTCCTTGGTATTTTTCTGTGATGATAGTATACCCTAATTTTGAAAAAAGCGCAAGGGGTGCGTCGAATGGACTGGTCTTTCCAGACAATTTGACATTTCGCCGCCCATCTGCTATGATACCCTGAAAGAAACGGGAGGACACCAATATGAGCAAATGTGAATCCTGCGGCGGATGCAGCGGCGGCTGTTCCGGGTGCGGTCTGGAGCTGGAGCTTACGGAAGAAGAGATCAGCTTTCTGCACCGGCTGGGAGAGTGCGCCTTTCTGCCGGTGATTCAGGAAAAGGAAGCGCCGGTTTTCCCGGAGGAAGCGGGAAGAGAGCTTCTGCTGCAAATTCTGGAGAAAAAGGGCCTGATTTCCCTTGACTATGACAAGCCCCTGAAAGATTACCATACCCCCGCCTATGACGCCAGCCCCGTCCGGGGCAGCATGGCGCTGACCAAACGGGGACAGGACGTTCTGGAGCTGATGGAATATCAGGGCGTCCGCAGCTAACCATCCGGCGGCGTTTGCCGGAAAAAAGAGACATAGAGAAGTGTTATTTATGAACAACAATGAATACCGCGTGGGCGTCAACCGCGGATTGCCTGTGGGGATGGGATATTTTTCGGTGAGCTTCGGCTTCGGCGCCATGGCCGTGTCGCAGGGCTTGAAAACGCTGGACGCGGTGCTGATCTCCGCCACGAATCTGACCAGCGCAGGGCAGTTTGCGGGGCTGACCCTCATCGTCGCCGCCGCCACATTGTGGGAAATGGTGCTGACCCAGCTGGTCATCAACAGCCGCTACGCCCTGATGAGCCTGGCGCTGAGCCAGCGGATGGGCGAGAAGATCGGCCTGCTGCCCCGGCTTCTGATCGCGTTTTTCAATACGGATGAAATTTTCGCCCTGGCTATGGCGCGGGAAGCACCCCTGACGGTGCCGTTCCTGCTGGGGCTGGGGACGCTGCCCTTTATCGGCTGGACGCTGGGGACGCTGTGCGGCGCACTGGCCGGGTCGATCCTGCCGCTCTCCATCCGGACGGCGCTGGGGGTCATGCTCTACGGCATGTTCATCGCCATCGTGGTGCCCCCCGCGAAGAAGAACCGGGACATTTTTGTCGCGGTGGTGCTGGCGCTGATCTTCAGCAGCCTGTTTTCCTGGACGCCGGGGCTGAAAACCGTTTCCCCGGGACTGTCCATCGTGATCTGCACCGTGGCAGCCGCCGCCATCTGCGCCGCGCTGTTCCCGGTGAAGGAAGAGAGGGAAGCGGCATGAACATTTATCTGTACATCCTCGCCATGGCGCTGACGACCTACCTCATCCGCGTCCTGCCCATGACAATCTTCCGCAAGCCCATTAAGAGCCGTTTTTTGCGCTCGTTTTTGTACTACGTTCCCTATTGCTGCCTGACGGCCATGACGTTCCCCTCCATCCTCAGCAGCACCGCTTCTATCTTAAGCGGCGCGGCGGCGCTGGTGGTAGCGGTGATTCTGGCCTACCGGGGCAAGAGTCTGATCGTGGTCGCCCTCAGCAGCAGCGCCGCGGTGCTGGTCGTGGAATGGGCAATGAGCCATTTGTAAAATAACTGTGTATTCCTCCGCTTTGCCTTGACGAGCGGAGGAATCTTTGTTATAATGCGCCGTGAAGAGGGAGTAGTCGGCGCACAACGCGGGACTGAATCGACATACTGGTGAGGCCCCGGTTCAGCCTGAAATGACGAGACTTTTGCAGGCCGGCACAGTCTCTTCGTTTCTCTGTGCTGACTTGTATTCAGTACGGAGGATTTTTTTATGGGAATCGGAGAACTGTTCTTGCTGGCGGTGGGGCTGAGTATGGACGCCTTTGCGGTATCCGTATGCAAGGGTCTTGCCATGAAAAAGGCAACGCTGAAGGCGGAGGCGACCTGCGGCCTCTGGTTCGGCGGCTTCCAGATGCTGATGCCCGTGACCGGCTTTTTCCTTGGCTCGCTGTTTGCCGAAGCCATTGAAGCGTTCGACCACTGGGTCGCCTTCGGTCTGCTGGTCATCATCGGCATCAACATGCTGAAGGAAGCGCTGGAGAAGGAAGACGAATCCGGCGACGACCCGGAAAAGGACGCCGACCTGTCCGTCAGGACCATGTTTCTCATGGCCGTGGCCACTTCCATAGACGCGCTGGCCGTCGGCATTTCCCTTGCCATGGTCGGCAGCGTGAACATCTGGCTGGCGGCGGCGTTTATCGGCATCTGCACCTGCCTGCTGTCCGCTCTGGGCGTGAAGATCGGCAACGTGTTCGGCAGCCGGTATGAGAAAAAGGCTGAGTTTGCCGGCGGCGTCATTCTGATCCTGCTGGGTGTGAAGATCCTGCTGGAGCATCTGGGGGTTCTGACATGAAGCGCACAAAACGCCGCATGACGGTGTGTACGGTGCTGCTTATCTGCAATCTGGTTTTCATCTGGGGCAATTCCCTGCTCCCGGCGGAAGTCTCCGGGCAGATCAGCGGCTCGCTGAAAGCGTTTCTGGACGGCCTGTTTCCCCCCGGCGAAGCGGTTCCCTCCGGCGGCGACGGCCTGCTGCGAAAGTGCGCCCATTTTGCCGAATTTGGCGCGTTGGGACTGCTGCTTGGGTGGCTGTTCGGGATGCTGGGGAAAAAGCGGCTTCCGGCGTTCGCCCTGGGCGTGGCCGCTGCCTGCATCGACGAGGCCATCCAGATCTTCGTCCCCGGCCGCAGCCCCGGCATCCGGGACGTGTGCATTGACAGCTGCGGCGCGGCCGCCGGTATGCTCCTGCTGTTTTTGGGGCATGCTTATTGGAAGAGACGATTTACCCGAAATAATTTCAGGAGGAAATGAAACATGAAAAGATTTTTAACTGCAATTCTGGCGGCAGCCCTGGCGCTGTCCCTGCTTTCCGGCTGTGCCGGATCCAAGCCCACGGAAACCACCTCCCCCGACAAGGTGGAGGGAACCATGGAGGAGCTGCTGAACGAAATCGTTGCCCAGCAGCCGGTGGAGTTCGACGGCGGCGTCGAGACCATCGACCTCACCGACACCAGCGAGGAAGGGCAGTGGGCCATCAAGAGCAGCACCGGTCTGGATAACGCCGGCGTACTGACGGAGGCCGCAGTGTTCGAGCCGATGATCGGCTCCATCGCCTTTTCCATGGTCATGGTGCGGGTCGCCCCGGGTGAGGACATCAAGTCCGTCGCCGAAGCCATGAAGTCCGGCATCAACCCCCGCAAGTGGGTCTGCGTGGAAGCGGACGACATGCTGGTCACCGGCTACCGTGACGTGGTGATGCTCATTATGCTGGACACCAGCTACGACCTCACCGCCCAGTCCTTTGTGGACGCGTTCGGCAAGGTCGTCGGCGAACCCGAATTTGTGATTTAAGGTTTCCAAAATGGCAGCGATTCCATCGCTGCCATTTTTATAAGAGTTCTCAGGAGCGAACACGCCTATGGTTTTTTCAAGCATTCCCTTCCTATATTATTTCCTCCCGGCGGTGCTGGCGGTGTATTTTCTCACGCCCCGGAAGGGGAAAAACGCCGTTCTGCTCCTTGCCAGCCTGATTTTTTACGGCTGGGGGGAGCTGCGGCTGCTGCCCCTGATGGTGTTCACCATCCTGCTGTGCTATGTCTGCGGCCTGGGCATCGAACGCTCCCGAAACCGGAAAAAGCTTTGGCTGCTGGCGTCCATCGTCATCAGCGTGGGGCTGCTGGGTGTTTTCAAGTACGCGGACTTCTTCATCGGCAGTCTGAACGCCGTCACCGGCCTGAAAATTCCCCTGCTTCATCTTGCGCTGCCCGTCGGCATCAGCTTTTACACCTTCCAGTGCCTGAGCTACACCATCGACGTCTACCGCGGCAGCGTCCCGGCACAGAAGAACCTCATCAACTTCGGCGCGTATGTCGCCCTGTTCCCCCAGCTGATTGCAGGCCCCATCGTCCGCTATGCGGACATCGCACGGGAGCTGGAGCACCGGGAGCACAGCTGGGAAAACGCGGCGGTGGGTCTGCGGCGGTTTCTGGTGGGGCTGGGGAAAAAGGTCATCCTTGCGGATAACTTTGCACTGCTGATCCGGCTGTTCCGACAGAGCGGCGAAAAATCCGTCCTGTTTTACTGGATGTACGCCGTGGCCTTCACCCTGAACATTTACTTCGACTTTTCCGGCTATTCCGACATGGCCATCGGCCTGGGGCGGGTGCTGGGGTTCCATTTTGTCGAGAATTTTAACTATCCCTATCTCTCCAGAAGCGTCACGGAGTTCTGGCGGCGGTGGCATATCAGCCTTGGCAGCTGGTTCCGGGACTATGTATATATCCCCATGGGCGGCAGCCGGGTCAGCCGCTGGCGGTGGGTTCTGAACATCCTCACCGTGTGGATGCTTACGGGGCTGTGGCACGGTGCGGCGTGGAATTTCGTGCTGTGGGGGCTGCTGTTTGCCGCGCTGCTGCTGGCGGAAAAGTGGATTCCCGTCCTGCAAAGGCTGCCGGGCGTCCTGCGCCATGGCTATGTGCTGCTGGCGGTAGTCCTCAGTTTCGTCCTGTTCAACGCGGACAGTCTTGCGCAGGCGGGGCAGGACTTTGCCGGACTCTTTGGCTTCGGGGGCTTAAGCCTGACCTCCGCCGAAACGCTGTATTACCTGAAAAGCTATGCCGTCCTGTTCGTGCTGGGCATTCTCGGTTCCACGCCAGTGGTGAAAAACGCGGCGCGGCGCATTGACGGAACGAAGACGGGCGTCGTGCTGGAAGCCGCGGCAATGCTGGCGCTGCTGATTGTCTGCACGGCCTATCTGGTGGACGGCTCCTTCAGCCCGTTCCTGTATTTCCGGTTTTAAGGGGGCTGCAATATGAAAAATCGAATTTGCGCGATCACCGTGGCGGCCGTCTGGGCGGTGCTGGCTGTGTGGGCGTGGCTGGCGCCCAATCGGGACATTTCCGTCGCGGAGCGCCGCCAGCTGGCGCAGAAGCCCGCCATTCAGGGAAAAAAACTGCTGGACGGCAGCTTCATGACGGATTTTGAGGACGCCAGTCTGGATCAGTTCCCCCTGCGGGATACTTTCCGCGAGGCGAAATCCCTGTTCCACCGCTTCGTCCTGCGGCAAAGCGACAAAAGCGGCATTTATATCTCCCAAGGCTATGCTGCGGCACAGGAATATCCCCTGAGCGAAGCCTCGGTCAACCACGCGCTGGAGCGGTTCAGCAGCGTATACGAAACCTATCTTTCCTCCACCGATTCCAGAATTTACCTTGCCATCGTCCCGGACAAGGGCTACTATCTGGCGCAGTCCGCCGGGCAGCTGTCTCTGGACTATGACCGGCTTTTTTCTCTGGTGGAGGACGGGATGCCCTGGGCGTCTCCCGTTCGCCTGACGGACAGTCTGTCCATTCAGGACTATTACCGCACCGACACCCATTGGCGGCAGGAGCGGCTGCTCCCGGCGGCGCAGACGCTGTGTCAGGCACTGGGGGTGTCCTCTCCCCGGCAGGAGGATTACACCGTCACCCCGGTGGACAAGCCCTTCTACGGCGTGTATTACGGTCAGGCGGCGCTGCCCATGCAGCCGGACACCCTGTACCTGCTGAAAAGCGACCTGCTGGACGACTGCCGGGTGTACGACTACGAAACGGGAGAAACCACCGCTGTCTACGACATGACCAAGCTGGACAGCAGAGATCTGTACGACGTGTATCTTTCCGGTGCCCGGAGTCTGCTGACCATCGAAAACCCCAACGCGGCCACCGGCCGGGAGCTGATCGTATTCCGGGATTCCTTCGGAAGCAGCATGGTTCCGCTGCTGGCAAACGACTACGCCAAGGTGACGCTGGTAGACCTTCGGTACATCCGAAGCGACTATCTGGGAAAGTTCCTGGACTTCCACGGCCAGGACGTGCTGTTTCTCTACAGCACGCTGCTGCTGAACAACAGCGCGGCAATCAAATGAAGCATCAAGGGCGCTCCGATGAAAGCGGAGCGCCCTTGATGCAAAAAAAGTCCACTGTAATCTTACGACTACAGTGGACCTGGCAGAGGATGAGGGATTCGAACCCCCGCAAACGGAGTCAGAGTCCGGTGTGCTACCGTTACACAAATCCTCTATATAATACCTGGTGGAGACAACAGGACTCGAACCTGTGACCTCATGCGTGTGAAGCATGCGCTCTAACCAGCTGAGCTATGCCTCCATACCGAAGCAGGGATTATTATACCACGTTTTTCCGGAAAGTCAACCACTTTTTCGGAATTTCTTTTTTCTTTTTGCGCCCCACCTTGAAAAAGGTGGGGCGCGGAAAAGCTACCGATATGGCTGCACGTATCGTTCATGGCTCAGGCTTTGCGGCCGCGCGTGGGCGCCGGAAACAAGACCGAGCATGGCGTAGATCGAAACCACCGAGGAGCCGCCGTAGCTGATCAGCGGGAGGGTCAGGCCGATAACGGGCATAACGCCGATGCACATGCCGGTGTTGATCATCACCTGGAACATCAGCGCGGACGCGGCACCGTAGCATACCAGACGGCGCATATAGTCCTGGCAGTGCATACCCACATAGATGCACCGGGCGATGATGGCCATTTCCATGATCATGATCGCAAGGCACCCCACGAAGCCCAGCTCCTCGCCCATGGACGAGAAAATATAGTCCGTGTGCTGGGCGAACAGGCTGCCGCTCTGGGTACGGTTGCCGTTGAACAGCCCCTGCCCCGTCAGGCCGCCGCCGGTGAGGGAACGCAGGTTCATCATGGAGTGATAGCGCTCGTTGATGCCCATGGGGTCGATGGTGTCGTCAACCAGAATCAGAAACCGGTTCTGCTGGTATTCGCCCAGGAACTGCCACAGGATCGGGAACGCCGCCACGATCAGGCCGATGGCCAGGACGAACCACCACAGGCTGACGCCGCCGCCGAAGGCCATGCCGATGAAGATAAACACGAAGATCAGGGAAACGCCCGCGTCGCCGGACAGCACCATGTTCAGTCCCACCAGCAGTCCCAGGTGAAGGCACATGTGCATAATAGACGGCAGGCTGGATATCCGGTTCTGGTGCGCCGACATAACCGACGCCATAATAACGACATAGGTGATCTTACAGATCTCGGCGGGCTGAACGCTGATGAAGCCCAGGTCGATCCAGCTTCGGTTGCCGGAGTCGTGGTCGGTTCCCAGAGGGCTTATCAGCATAAGAAGCAGCGCACAGTTGAAAGCCACCATCACCATCCGGTGTTCCGAGAGAAAGTCCAGATCGATGGAGGACACCAGCGCGTACATCATGACGCCCAGACCGGTAGCCGCCAGCTGAATGATAATATATTTGATATTGCCGCCAAACTTGTCGGCGGAAGTGGCGCTGGCAATAAAAACGCAGCCAAAACCGGACACGATCAGGCACAGGATCAGCAGAAATATGTCGCCTTTTTTCCAGAAGTCCTTTAATTCATCCAAAAATCGGCTCAAACAACCGCCTCCTTTCCGCTATGGTTTTTCATTATACCATTCTTCCGGGGAAAAGTAAATAGACGAAATGTGAACGCGCCTTTAACATTGTTCGGGGCATTTCCGTCCGCCGGGGGTGGGCAGGGGATAGCGTCGCAATAAAAGGGGCAAAATCCATAGAACCCAGAAAAAAATTCGTCCGGTTTTACTTGACAAAATGGGAAAAAGGTATTATTCTAAGTGGGAATCTGCAAGAATTGGAAACGTTTCAATTTTCCGAAACTGCCGTTTTTCCACCGCCGCAGAGGTGTCTTCCCCCGGAGTTCCTCCGGAGAACCCACGCTCAGACGGATACCGGCAAAAAGTTTCCTGTTTGCCGTTTTCGGGGCGGTTTCAACTGGACATGCTGATCGGAATATGATATACTATCAAAAGTCTGTCTTGAAGGAACCGTATCAAAAAGCCACGGCGGCGCACCCGCTTTAAGAATGGAGAGCTAACATGAACAACAACTGTCTGAACATCCTGAAATGGACGGAGGCACAGCTCAAGTACACCTACGACGTTTCTTTGCAGGAGGCGACCCCTCAGGAGCTGCATGAAGCGCTGGGTCAGGCTGTTATGATGGCCATTTCCGACGATTGGAGCCATTCCAAGAAGACCCGTATGCCCAATCGCAAGGCCTACTACATCTCCGCCGAGTACCTGATCGGCCGTCTGGTGTATTCCAACCTGTTTAATCTGGGAATTCTGGACGAGATGAAGGAGCTGTTTGCCGAGCACGGGGTCGATCTGGCGGTTCTCGAGGACATCGAGGACGACGCTCTGGGCAACGGCGGTCTTGGCCGTCTGGCGGCCTGCTTCCTGGACAGCGCTGCTTCCACCGATATTCCCCTGTCCGGCTACGGCCTGCGCTACAAGTTCGGTCTGTTCAAGCAGAGCTTTGACGCCGACGGCAGTCAGGTGGAGAACGCCGACGACTGGACAAAGTTCGGCGACCCCTGGTCCTTCCGCCGCTATAACCACACCGTGAAGGTCAAGTTCCCCGACCATACCGTTCTGGCCGTTCCCTACGACGTTCCCGTCATCGGCTACGGCACCGAGAACGTGGGCACACTGCGCCTGTGGCAGTGCGAGGCCGAGGAGGAGCTGGACTTCAACGCCTTCAACAATCAGGACTATCTGCGGGCGCTGGACGCCAAGAACAAGGCCGAGGACATCACCCGCGTCCTGTACCCCAACGACTCCACATGGGAGGGCAAGCGCCTGCGCATCAAGCAGCAGTATGTGCTGTCGTCTGCGTCCCTGCAGGATATGCTGCGCACCTTCAAAATTGCCCATGGCGATGACCTGAGCCGCTTCGCCGAGTTCTACGCGGTGCAGCTCAACGACACCCATCCCGCCATGTCCATCCCCGAGCTGATCCGTCTGCTGATGCTGGAGGGCATGAGCTTTGACGACGCCTTCAACGTCGCCCAGAAGACCTTCTCCTACACCAACCACACCGTCATGGGCGAGGCGCTGGAGAAGTGGCCGCTGGATCTGATGCGCAGTGTGGTTCCCGAGATCGTGGACATCATCTGCCGCATTGACCAGAAGCTCAAGTGGGAGCATCCGGATCTGTTCATTGTGAAAGACAACACCGCCCACATGGCGAACCTGTCCATTTACGTCGGCTCCTATATCAACGGCGTGGCGGAGATCCACACCCAGATTCTGAAGAACGACTGCTTCAAGGACTGGTACTACGCCTTCCCCGAGCGGTTCCAGAATAAGACCAACGGCATCACCCCCCGCCGCTGGCTGGGTCTGTGCAACCCCGAGCTGACCGCCATGCTGCGGGAAAAGGTGGGCGGCGACTTCCTGAAAAACCTCGACCTCATCGGCGAGCTGAAAAATCAGATTTACGACGAGACCGTGGTGGAATTCAACGACATCAAGCGTCTGAAGAAGGAGCAGCTGTGCGCCGTCATCGCCAAGCACGAGGGCGTGACGCTGAATCCCGACTTCATCTTCGACGTGCAGGTCAAGCGTCTGCACGAGTACAAGCGCCAGCTGATGAACATTCTGTCCATTGTGGACATCTACTTCCGTCTGAAGGAAGGCCGTCTGCCGGACTTCCATCCCACGGTTTACCTCTTCGGTGCCAAGTCCGCCCCCGGCTACGCCCGGGCAAAGGCCATTATCCGCTATATCAACCGGGTCGCCAGGATGATCAACAGCGACCCCGCCGTGGCCGACAAGCTGAAAGTGGTATTCGTTCAGAACTACAACTGCTCCTACGCCGAGCATATCATCCCCGCCGCCGATATTTCCGAGCAGATTTCCCCTGCCGGCACGGAGGCTTCCGGCACCGGCAACATGAAGCTGATGCTCAACGGCGCCGTAACGCTGGGTACGCTGGACGGCGCCAATGTGGAGATCGCGCAGGAGGCCGGCCGAGAGAACGAGTATATCTTCGGCCACACCGTGGATGAGATCAATGCCGTGAAGCCCACCTATCACGCCAGGGATATTTTCGACTCCAACGCCGACCTGCGCCGCGCCATCAACACGCTGGTGGACGGCACCGTGCCCACGGACGACGCCCAGAAGGAGCTGTTCCATTCTCTGCTGGACGGCACCGACTGGCATCAGGCCGACCATTACTTCCTGCTGCTGGACTACGCTTCCTACTTTGACACCAAGCTTCAGGCCAACCGGGACTACGCCGACCGCATTGCCTTCGGCCGCAAGTGCCTGATGAACGTGGCCTCCGCCGCCAAGTTCTCCTCCGACCGCACCATCCGTCAGTACGCCGAGGAGATCTGGCACATCAAGCCAACCGAGTATTAAGCCCCAAAACACGCCCGATTCTGCAAAGAGTCGGGCGTGTTCGTGTATCCAAAAAGGTCAGAGCCTTGCGCTGGGCGGCGAATTGTGGTATAGTATGGTCAAAGAACCCGCCGGTTTCCCGGGGCATCACGTGAATCTTGGAGGTGCAGACATGAAAGTTCAATTCATCGGCGCGACCCATGAGGTCACTGGCAGCTGTACGCTGCTGGAAGTGAACGGCCGATACTATCTGGTGGACTGCGGTATGGAGCAGGGGGAGGACATTTTCCAGAATGTCCCGCTGCCCGTTCCGGCGAACGCCATCGAAGCGGTGTTCCTGACCCACGCCCATATCGACCATTCCGGTATGCTCCCCAAGCTGTGCAAGGACGGGTTCCGGGGGCAGATCTACGCCACGGAGGCCACCTGCAATCTTTGCCGCATCATGCTGATGGACTCGGCGCACATTCAGGAATCGGAAGCCCAGTGGCGCACCCGCAAGGCCGAGCGCGCCGGGGAACGGGCCGTGGAGCCGG